>PDWI01000321.1_pt1 | contig 133609 bp, 113 predicted proteins | sample 1430891 | NCBI WGS metagenome assembly PDWI01 (sample SAMN01162508, study PRJNA174530) | Oral metagenome, whole genome shotgun sequencing project. | biome: Marine environment; feature: Marine mammal; material: Swab sample of the gingival sulcus; isolation source: swab sample of gingival sulcus...
GCGTCGATAATCACCCCGGCAGAATATTTTCGACCAGGGTGGTAAGAAAATCGCTAAAAGATGGTTGTTATTGCAGGGCTGGTGAAATATCCGGGCTAGCTTCCTGTTCTGCCATGGATGCTAGCGGGCCAAAGTTTATAAAGCATAATTCGTTGAGCCCTGAAGGCGCATTAGTGTACTTGTTCAAGCCGGAGTCAGCATCTAAAGATGGTGTGACGGCCTGTCTGACGCTCACATTAAACGGCACAGAATATGGCTGCGTGCAAGGTAAAGGTTACATCGTTGCTGAGATAGAACCTGGGGTTTATAGCGCAGCTTTAGTTAACAAGGCTTCATTTGGTTTTAAGTTACTAGAGTTCCCATTAGAGTTAAAAGCGGGTGAAATAGTTTATCTAGAATATGCATATGATCGTGAGCTTAGTGGCGAGCTTCTTGATAAGAGTTTTGCAAGTTTAGGGCCATTTTTCTCGGGCAATCACGTTGTCGCAAAAATCAATGAGCCAGACGCTTTGTTAAAACTGGATACACTACACCTATCTAGATAGCTAAAACACAGCGGCCCATAGCATCTACTCCTGATATCTCATCAATATCGTGAGTTTTCGGGGAATGTCAGGGTAGTGTCGTATGTTTGTCGTGTTCAACAACAGCTAATTCGACCTAGAATAGCCCCGGAAATAACAGCGAGGTAAAACAATGATCGTTCGAAAACTAATGCCTCAGCGGAGTTGGTCGCAAGAGCAGTTCGCAGAGTTTAGTGTGTTAAGCGTTCGAAGTGTTCTCTTTGTTTTTTCCAGCGTGGGAGAAAAAGCAAATAGAGAAAAGACTCGAGAGAAAGCTGTAAGCTCCCACCACGTGGTTTAGCCTGCCGTTGCTTGTTTTGTGCTTTTCGGCTACGCTGGCATCGGTATCTTAACTGGGCGTAGTGCTTGTATTTGACATTTTTAGCCGTGTAAATACAGTTTCTGTAAAACCCTTGTTAACAACGGTAGTCCAATCCTGGTGGCGTAAATTATGATCTCGTTGATGATTAAAGTGATTATTCGGGGTTTTCGAGAAGATAGAGAATTCCGATTCCTGTTGGTTTTCATTGCGCTGTTACTTGTCGGCTCGACAATTTTTTATATGCTGGTTGAGCACTGGGGGTTCGTAGATGCCTTGTATTTTTCAGTAATGACGATAACAACCATCGGTTATGGTGATTTAGTGCCGACAAGCAGTATTAGCAAGATTTTTACCATTATTTTTTCGTTTCTCTCCATCGGTAGCTTTTTGTCGTTTGCTGCCAAGCTGGCGCAGATGATGTTTGCAGATTATCAAAAAAAGGATAAGTTTTTTAGAAAATGAGAGTGTAAAGGGAGAGGGACGGAGCAGCCAAAAACGGCTTCTCCGTCATTTCGACCGCTACGCCGGATTAAACCAGCCCCGCGTTCTATTGGCAAACGCCACCAGCGACAGCATGACCGGCACTTCAACCAGCACGCCAACCACGGTTGCAAGCGCAGCGCCGGAGTTCAGGCCGAACAGGGAAATTGCCACGGCCACCGCCAGTTCAAAGAAGTTTGAAGTCGCAATCATGCTCGCAGGTGCGGCCACGTTGTGAGGCAGCTGCAGGGCTTTAGCGCTGCCGTAGGCAACCGCGAAAATGCCGTAGGTTTGAATTAACAGCGGGATGGCAATCAACACAATTGCCATCGGTTTGGCCATAATGGTGGGTGCTTGAAAGCCAAACAGCAACACCACAGTAGCGAGCAACCCCGCGATGGACAGGGGTTTTAAGCGATGGACAAAATCGTCTATGCGCTTGGTATTACCGTTTTGGTTGAGAACGGAGCGGGTAAACGCACCCGCAACAAGAGGCAATACCACGTACAGTAACACCGATAGCAACAGGGTATTCCATGGCACGGTTACATCCGATACACCCAGCAGGAAGGCGGCGATCGGAGCGAAAGCGAAAACCATAATCAGGTCATTCACCGATACCTGTACCAGGGTGTAATTGGCGTCGCCTTTGGTGAGCTGACTCCAGACAAACACCATAGCCGTGCAGGGGGCAACGCCTAACAGAATCATGCCGGCGATGTATTCGGTCGCGGTTTGCGGGTCGACCATATCGGCAAAAATAACTTTGAAAAACAACCAGCCCAAGGCTGCCATAGTAAAGGGTTTGATCAGCCAGTTTATAACCAGAGTGAGCATCAGCCCCCTGGGTTTTTTGCCCACATCTTTAATCGCGGAAAAATCGACCTGCACCATCATCGGGTAGATCATCAGCCAGATAAAAATCGCCACGGGAATGTTCACATGGGCAATTTCCATCTTTGCAAACCAGGCAAATAAATCCGGCGCGACATTGCCAAGCAGTACACCCGCGACAATACACAGTGCAACCCACACACTTAAATAGCGTTCAAACAGACCCATGGGGTATCTCCTTAGCGATGTTTTGTAAGTTACTGGTGTCGTCTTTAACGAGTTGCGCCAGACGTTTGATACGGCGCTCAAGCGTGTCCATCACCGCAATAAAAGCATTGCGCTGGGCGCTGGCATCGTTTTCTATTTTGGAGGGGTCGGGTAAACCCCAGTGCAATTTCTGCGTGTCCTGTGGCCACAGCGGGCAGGCTTCATTGGCGGCGCTATCACACACGGTGATCACCAGATCGGGAGGGCTATCAGCGAACTCATCCCAGGATTTTGAGCGCAGGCCCTCGATGGCAATGCCTTGTTCTGTCAAGTATTTCAGTGTCAGGGGATGCACTTCACCAGCGGGCTGACTGCCCGCGCTGTAAACGTCCAGCACATCGCCTGCAACGTGGCGGCCAATGGCTTCGCTGAGCACGCTGCGACAGCGGTTGTGGGTGCAGATAAACAATACTCGCATCAATAGATCGTGTCCTGTCGTTGGTTCAGCCACAGACGCCAGGGCGATTTTCCATGGCCTGAAGATTACGCGTCATGGCTTGCAGCGCCTGTCGATTCGCAGCAGCGGTGTGCGTTAACACCTCTTTCGCCCAGGGCGCCAGGGCATCGCTTAAGCGATAGTAAACCCACTGCCCACGGCGCACGTCACTCAAAACACCCAGGGTGCGCAACTGCGACAGATGCCGGGAAATCTTTGGCTGACTCAGTTTTAAAGCCTCCACCAGCTCACACACGCACAATTCACCGTGTTCGTGCACCAACAACACCGCCGCCAGGCGGGTTTCGTCGGCGAGGCTTTTGAAGAATTGAGTGGTGTCCTCAAGCATGGCTACCGAATTCGCATATACGGATATGCGTATATTATAGTGTGTTTTGTTGAGGTCAAGGTGCAAACGGGCGTAGTGGTCTAACAAATGCCGGGGTTTTAATGTCGACCAGGCGGGACAGATATTCTTCGGGATAGCTCGGGTCTGCTTAGGAAACCACAGTTCCCCCCTGACTTTCCCGCTGAAAAAACCGTACAATACGCGCTTTCAATTAACAGGCGGGTTGCGTGAAGTATTTGCTATTTGTCGCTTTAGGCGGCGCGGGCGGGGCTGTGGGTCGGTATTTGCTGTCCACTTACTTACACCAGGCTTGGGAAGGGCGTTTGCCGGTGGGTACACTGATGGTCAACGTTGTGGGCTCGCTGGCAATTGGCGTGATCTACGTTTTGATCGAGCGTCAGGTACTGCACCCTGACTGGCGGGGTGTGCTGATGGTCGGGTTTTTGGGCGCTTTTACGACCTTCTCGACGTTTTCTTTAGAAACCATGCACCTGATGGAAGAGGGGCATATCATCTTGGCTATCGCCTATGCCCTGGCCAGTATGTTGATTTGTGTTTGTGCGGCATCGGCGGGTGTTTATTGCACCCGCATGCTGCCTCTGTGAGTAAAAAGGATAGATCATGTTGGACATTAAAACAGTGCGCCAAGCGCCTGATGCTATTGCGAAAGGACTTGCCAAGCGCGGCGTCACCTTTGATATTACCCAGTTCAATGAACTGGACGCGCGTCGCAAAGCGGCGGACACCAAGAGCCAGGCATTGCTGGCCGAGCGTAACAGTGCTTCCAAGCAAATTGGCCAGCTGATTGCTCAGGGCATGGCGGTGGATGAGGCCAAGGCACAGGTTAAGGAAGTGCTGGATCGCATTGCCGTTGAAATCGATAAAGCCACTGAAGAAACCCGCGCCGCGCAGGCGGACATTGACGCGCTGTTGATGAATCTGCCCAATGTGCCCGATGATGACGTGCCCGAGGGTGGCAGTGAAGAGGACAATCTGGAAGTGGCGCGTTGGGGTGAACCCAAAACCTTTGCTTTTGAGGTCAAAGATCACGTCGATGTGGGCGAAGCCTTGGGGCAACTGGATTTTGAAACCGCCGCTAAAATCACCGGCTCACGTTTTGCGGTTCTAAGCGGCGATCTCGCCCGCCTGCACCGCGCCCTGATCCAACTAATGCTGGACACCCATGTTCGCGAACACGGCTATCAGGAAGTGTACGTGCCCTATATTGTCAACGCCGACTCTCTGCGCGGCACCGGTCAGCTTCCCAAGTTTGAAGAAGATTTATTCAAGCTGCACAGCGAACACGATTTTTATTTGATTCCCACCGCGGAAGTGCCGGTGACCAACATCGCCCGCGAGCGTATTTTTACGGCGGACGAGCTGGGCGAGGGCGGTATTAAATACGCTGCGCACACGCCCTGCTTCCGTTCCGAAGCGGGCAGTTACGGGCGCGATACCCGCGGTATGATTCGCCAGCACCAGTTTGAAAAAGTCGAGCTGGTACAGCTGGTGCGACCAGACGAATCCGATGCCGCTCTGGAGGCGCTTACCGGTCACGCCGAAGCGATTTTACAAAAACTGGAACTGCCTTACCGCAAAGTGATTTTGTGCGGCGGCGATATTGGCTTTTCCGCACGTAAAACCTACGATCTTGAAGTATGGCTGCCCGGACAAAGCACCTATCGCGAGATTTCCTCCTGCTCCAATTTTGGTGATTTCCAGGCTCGTCGTATGCAGGCGCGCTGGCGCAATCCCGAAGCCAAAAAGCCCGAGCTGATACACACCTTGAACGGCTCCGGCCTTGCCGTTGGGCGCACCCTGGTTGCGGTACTGGAAAACTACCAGCAAGCCGATGGCACTGTGTTGATTCCCACTGTATTGCGAAGCTATATGGGCGGTTTGGAAAAACTTGGCTAATGGATTATTTGCCCCTGTTCCATCGCCTGCAAGATCAGGCGGTGGTGATTGTCGGTGGCGGCGCGGTAGGGCAGCGTAAAGCGGTGTTATTGCACCGCGCCGGTGCCAGGCTCACCGTGATTTGCCCGGAGTTGCACGAAGGTTTTACCGCGCTGTTTGCAGAAAACTCCGCCCATCAGTGGCGTCAGCGTGGCTATCAGGGCGCGGATGATTTACACGGCGCAACCCTGGTGATTGCCGCCACGCCCGATACCGCAGTCAATGCGCGCGTCGCCGAGGATGCCAAAGCGCTGAATATGTTAGTCAACGCCGTGGACGCGCCGGCCATCAGCACTTGTATTTTTCCAGCGATTGTTGATCGCTCGCCGATTGTGGTGGCGGTGTCCAGCGGTGGGGTAAGTCCTGTGCTCGCGCGGCGGGTGCGCCAGCAGATCGAAACCCTGTTGCCTGCCCGTATTCAACAACTTGCGCAGTGGGCGCAAAAATGGCGACATAAGGTGGCTGCAAGTATATCCGATGTGGCGTTGCGGCGGCGTTTTTGGGAGCGCCATTTAGACGGCGCGGCCGCAGAGCAGGCCCTTGCCGGGCAGGAACAAAAGGCAGACCAACTTTTGCAACAGGCACTGGCCGGTGCGCATAACGACACCGGCGATGTGGCACTGATCGGTGCGGGCCCTGGCGATCCGGATTTAATGACCTTTAAAGCATTGCGCCTGCTCCAGCGCGCCGATGTCGTGCTCTATGATCGCCTGGTTAACGCGGCCATTTTGGATTTAGCCAGACGCGATGCCGAGCGCATTTACGTGGGCAAAGCCCGCTCCGATCACACGGTAAAGCAGCCCGATATCAATCAGTTACTGCTCGATCTTGCCAAACAGGGTAAACGTGTGGCGCGCTTAAAAGGTGGCGACCCGTTCATTTTTGGGCGCGGCGGTGAAGAATTAGCGCTGCTTATCGAGCACAATATTCCCTTTCAGGTGGTGCCGGGCATTACCGCCGCCAACGGTGCAGCCTGTTATGCGGGCATACCGCTCACTCACCGCGATCACGCCCAATCGGTGCGTTTTGTTACCGGCCATGTGGCAGAGGGCAGGGAGGAGCCGGAGTGGGCAACCCTGACCTCGGCGCGGGAAACACTGGTGTTTTATATGGGGCTGTATCGCTTAAATGCGATCTGTGAAAGTCTGATAAAACACGGCAGAAGCCCGGCCACACCCGCGGCGATTGTCGAGCGCGCGACCACGCCTGATCAACGTGTGCTCAGCGCGACCCTGGATACTCTGGTGGCCTTGGTGGAGCAACAGCAGCCCAAAGCGCCAACCCTGCTGATTGTGGGTGATGTCGTCACCCTGCACTCACAGCTCAGTTGGTATTAGCGTCAGCTCAGTTGGTATTGGCGCCGATCACTTTTTAACGCCATCGGCAATCAACAGGTTACCGGTTTTTTCCAGTAGTAAGACATCCGCCAGAATTTCACTGGCCTGAATGAGAAGGACGTCTGGCTTATCGTCTTTGTTCTCAGCGTCTTGTTTGGCCAGCGCCTCTTCGTCTTTGTCAGCGTCTTCCCAGGTGGTCAACAAGGGCTCACCTTTGGCTTTGCGGCGTTTGTTTTCGATAGCGAGATTTGCCTGCTTGCGCTTATCCCGCTGGGCCTGGCGTTTGGTTTTTTGCAGCGGCAAAGACTTTATTTGACGGGTTTCCTGCAACAGTTTGAGTTGATCTTGCAGATATACGTAGTCCGGGTCCTGCGCGGCGCGCGTGTTAAAGCGGCGGGTCAGTTCCGGCAGCAGCGAGTCGATATCCCGATAGGGGCGGCGACTGATAGGAGCGATTTCATCCCAGGCCAGGGCGTGGTCAAGCGAGCTTTCTCCAACCGATTCGGGGTCGTACAGGCTCGGAAATACGATATCGGGAATCACACCTTTATGTTGTGTCGAACCGCCGGAGATGCGATAAAACTTCGACTCGGTCAATTTAACATGGCCCTCAGGCAGGGACAGCATCACTTGCACGGTGCCCTTGCCGAAGGAGCGATCACCCACCACAATACCTCGATCATAGTCCTGAATAGCGCCGGCAAAAATTTCTGATGCGGAAGCCGAGAGCCGGTTAATCATCACCAGCAATGGGCCGTTGTAATAGGGCGTGCGCATGCGCTTGCCATCGCGCCAGACCTGGCGGGAGGAATGGCGAATTTGCACGGTGGGGCCGTATTCGATAAATAGACCCGTAAGCGCATTGACCTCCTGCAGGGAGCCACCGCCATTGTTGCGAAGATCCACGATAATACCGTCAACACCTTCCTCTTCCAGCTCCGCAATTAAACGCTTTACATCCCGGGTGGTGCTTTTGTAATCGGTATCACCCCGGCGCATGGCATCAAAATCGACGTAGAAGGTGGGAATGTCCAACACGCCAAATCGGTATACATCTTCGCCGCGTTTCACTTCGATAATATCTTTTTTAGCGCTTTGCTCTTCCAGCTTGACCTTGTTGCGCACAATGGTAATGATTTTGCGCGAGTCCGGGGCCTTGTCGGGAATAACCTCAAGACGCACAACAGAGCCTTTCGGGCCGCGAATAAGGTCGACCACTTCATCCAAGCGCCAGCCGATCACGTCCTCCATTTCACCGCTTTTACCCTGGCCAACGGCGACAATTTTATCGGCGGGTTTCAGCTCGCCCTGTTTGTCCGCCGGCCCTTTGGGAACAATGCGGGCGACCTTGGTGTAGTCCTCGTCCAGCTGCAATACCGCGCCAATACCCTCAAGTGACAGGCGCATATTGATATTAAAATTTTCCGCACGGCGAGGGGAGAGGTAGGTAGTGTGTGGGTCATATAACTGGGTCAGTGCATTGGCATACAGACCAAACACTTCTTTTTCATCAAACTGATCGAGGCGTATTAACTGGTTGCGATAGCGTTTCTTTAGTGTTTTGGCAATGTCTTCAGGTTTTTTACCCGACAATAGCAGACTTAAAGCCTGATTTTTAATCCGCTTACGCCAGCGTTCGTTTAAGGTTTCCTGTGTTGTCGCCCAGGGAATATCCGCAATATCATCATACACAGGAAGCTCTTCGTCGACGGTGTAGTCAAAACCAGCGACCTGCTTATCCATGGAGTCGATCAGCGTCTGTAGACGCTCGGTCAAACGCTTTTTGTACAGGGCGAATATCTCGAAACCCGTATCGAGTTTGCCCCTGCGCCACTGATTGTCCAGTTTGTTGGCGAAGGGTTTGAAGCGGTCGATATCCGACTGCAAGAAGAAAACGCGATTGGGGTCTAAGTCATCAAAATACGCAGCCAGATGCGCCTCGGACAGGGCGTCGTCATAGCGCTGCCTGGAATAGTGGCGGTTTTCCAGTTGCTCCACCAGGGCTTTGGCGGTTCGTTTTTGTACCGAGGTAGGCTTTATGTCGGCAGCGGCCAGTGCTGCCTGCTCAAAAAAGAGAACCAGGACGACAAGCGCCAAAGGTCGCAATACTGCAAAGATCATGTGAAAGCCTGCATGGGAGTGAACCGCAAGTGTACCCTTAACCCGGATATTTCACCAGTACGGCCACACTCTTATATTGTTAAATAATATCAATGAGTTATGCTGCAAATACCAAGCGGAGTAAATGTGCAAACTATGCCTAAATGGTTTTTCGAAAAAAATGACTTCGAACCTTGCCCAAAATCATTCTAACCGTAGCTAAGAAAAGGGGACGGAGGAATTATATTTTAGTCCTTTCGTCCTCCTTTCTATTCCTTTTCCCTTTCATACCGTGTAAATCCGCTTTCACATTTGGTTTTGCGCCCGGCAGCCGCACGGCAAGCCCCTTGCGGGGACGCTACAAGTACATCCCTGTAAGCTCGTCTCGGCCATCCATGGCCTCGAACGCCCCTCCAGGCGCTTACCGCGCGGCTGCTGTGTAGAGTGTGTTAGCTTCAGGAGTGCGGGGCTATGAGTTGTAACTGCGTTCTATGAGAAAGAGAGAAAGGAGGCGTCAGGTAGGGCAGGTCAAATCATTGTGTCTAACCCGGATGTTCCACCAGCACAGCGACTAGCCATCTATTGTTTAATAATATCAATGAGTTATATCATAAACACCAGGCAGAGCAAATGTACAGAAGCGTATTGATCCTTCCCACGAACTGGATACGCTGTTAAGCGCCATACTCGTTATGTCACAGATGTTTCCTGATTTAAATAATTAACAAAAACGCTTGCGTTACAAAATAAGTACAAGTACAGTAATGTGTACTTATTAGAGAGGTGCCGAGTTATGGATACAATCAGTTATTCCGCTTTCCGCGCTCAGCTTGCTGGCACTTTGGACAAAATCAATGAAGACCAGAAACCGTTGCTGGTTACACGTCAAAATGGCAAGCCAGCAGTGGTCATGAGCTTGGAGGAATTTCACTCTTATGAAGAAACCGCTTATTTGATGGCTAGCCCACGGAATGCAGCACGACTAGCCGAGTCTATTGCTCAAATTGAGTCAGGCGATGTCGTTGAAAGTGGGTTAATCGAAGAATGAGGCTGACCTGGTCACAACATGCTTGGGAGGATTATCTGTATTGGCAACAAACAGATAACAAGCTGTTAAAACGGATAAATGCATTAATCAAAGACATTATGCGCAACCCGTTTGATGGGATCGGTGATCCTGAGCCTCTAAAGCATAACTGGTCTGGCTATTGGTCTCGGCGCATTAACAGAGAGCACCGAATCGTATACAAAGTTGAAGATTCGATACTCGTTATTGTCCAGTGCCGTTATCATTATTAAAGAATATTTACTTGTGTCATAAAAGGGGAGAAAAGGGGACGGAGGAATTGTATTTTAGTCCTTCCGTCCTCCTTTCTCTTCCTTTTAGTACTGTGTAAATCCGTTTTCACATCTGGCTTCGCGCCCGGCAAGCCCCTTGCGGGGACGCTACAAGTACATCCCTGTAAGCTCGTCTCGGCCATCCATGGCCTCGAACGCCCCTTCAGGCGCTTACCACGCGGCTGCTGCGTAGAGTGTGTTAGCCTCAGGAGTGGCGTCGCGGTCATTGGCGCGTGGTCGTTGTTGATATAAGCGGAGCTGCCTTCAACTACCAGCGCCAGAATGAGTCGCAACTATACCGATTGAGCAGCGGCCGACGGGTAAGCCCGTGTATTGTTTTGTAAGCAAACGTAAGCGTGAAATGACGGTGTTTGACCATTGGGGGGCAGGGCGGAACCAGCGTTACTTTGGTAAAACTGGGTGTTTTTTGGCATTGATCTTGATTTTTACCAATATAAACCCTTATTTTACACTTTACTCGCCTGTATTGAGTTGCCCAATAATCACATCGGATTAAACATGCACAGATTCCGCCTAAAAACACTACTGCCTGTTGCCGCTACCAGCCTGTTGCTTGCCGCTGCCAGCGCTCAGGCTCAACTCTATATTGGCGTTGCCTTGCTCTACACCCAGTTAAATGAAGACGATGATTACACTGAGTTCTCCCGTAAGGATTTCACAGACGGCGACAATGGCTGGAGTGCCTACGCAGGCTATGCGTTTACCCCGTATTTTTCCGTAGAACTTGGCTATTCGGATTTTGGCACGTTCCATACCTACGGTGAGCACTCATACACGGGGGTCTTGGAGAAACGAGCCACAGACATTAACTCCTACGATATATCCGTCAGGGCGAGTTATCCCGTTATTCGCAGTGTTGAAATCTATGGTCGGCTTGGTCATCATCACTGGGATACCAAATCGATCAAAGACGTGTATGACGATGGCGAGTTAAGCAATATCTACAGGCGTAATTTCGATAGCAGGGATCTGTTCGGCGGCGTGGGCGCCAGTGTCAAAATCACCGACAGCTGGAACGTCGATGCGGAGTATCGCCGTTATCTCTACGAGAACGATACGGACACAAATATCGACTCGCTGCGTGTAGGGCTGCGTTACGATTTTTGAGGCCGACTTAGCGCCAAGCATCGCGAAAGGGGCTGGTGCTGAGACAGACCTGTATTCTTCTCTCTCGTTATGTCCTCTAATGTTAATTAGTGGACATAACGGTTATTCGGTTTACAGGCCTCCATTTCCGATAAATCACATCGCATACCACAGCGTTCGTTATGCTTCCGGTTGTCTGTCTGTGCCTGCACCTTTCACGGCTCATACGCTAAAACCTCGAACACCGTCAAAAAACAAGACACAGCGCCTATGCACCAGTGCGCAGATGACTGTCATATAGCAATCCGCAACACTCTCAGCTTGCATAGCAATAACAAATACATTTTATATCAATAACCAAGCATCGATAATTACAGTAATACGTGAAGAGCTGGTCGCTGCTAAAATCCGTGCTTCCAGAGCTGTGTACTCGTCACAATCGCGCTTGTTCCGATGTGCTGCGCGGTATCGCTGCAAAGCCGTGCCGCCAAACCTCATCGACTTCGCGTTCCTGCCGCACAAGCCTTACAAACGATCACCGCGCAGTTCACGCGCTGCTCACGTTGTATGCTGCTTGTCCTAGCAGTAGAACCCAGCCCGCAGCGTATCTGCGCGAGCTGCAACGATAAGCAACAACACAGCGATGACCCATACGGGCCCGGCCCGTGTGCGAATCGAACAAACCTCTCCTATGTCCTCTAACAACTAATAGAGTAAACTACCTCACCAACACCCTTACACCATCTGTCTTACCCAAACAGCGTTTTATAAGGATGCGGAAATACGGTAGCATGAGTCCTGATTCAGCCAACAGCTTTAGCAATTTCATGTCCGAGAGCTTTCCCGCCGCCCCCCTGTTTGACGCCCACCGCGCGTTCAGCCGCTTGCCCGCGGGCCTGGCAGCGCTCGATGATTACCCCGATACGGCCGCCTTTTTAGAAAACACCCTGCAACGATTGCCCGATGCGCGGGAGGATTATGCGCAGAGCCAGGCATTCCTGCGCAGTTACAGCCGCAAAAGTGAAGCCACCTATCGCAGTTATCGCAACGAGGTGGAACGTTTGTTGCTGTGGGCCTGGACAGTGCGCCAAAAAAGCGTGGTGCAATTAAAGCGCCCTGATCTCGAAGCCTTCTTTGACTTTTTGCACAGTCCGCCAAGCGCCTGGATTTCCCCTGCGGTGGTTGACCGCTTTGTTCCAGAGGCGGGACTGCTCAGGCAAAACCCCGCCTGGCGGCCCTTCTCCCACAAGGGTGCAAACCCCACGAAACAGCATCGCCATACCCTGTCACAGGAAGCCATGAAAATGGCCTATTCGGCGCTGTCGGCCTACTACGATTATCTGACCCATGAGGGCTATGCCTTTGGCAATCCCATTCCCGCGATTCGCAAGCAATCGCCCTACTTGCTCAAAGGCACAACCCGCGCCCAGCTTAAACGCCTGTCGGATTTACAGTGGGAATTTGTCCTGCAAACCAGCCAACAAGCCGCCGATGAGGACGAGAAGCACGAGCGCACCTTATTTGTCATTGCCTGCCTGAAGACCCTGTATTTGCGTATTTCCGAGCTGTCGGAACGCACTAACTGGCAGCCGGCATGGGCGCATTTTTGGCGCGACGATGAGGGCAATTATTGGCTGAATGTATTGGGTAAAGGTAATAAACTGCGGGATGTATCAGTGCCCAGCGCCCTGCTGCCGTATATCGAGCGCTACCGCCGTTATCGCCAGTCACAGGATGCGTATTTTGATACGCACAGCGCCCTGGTGGCGAAAATTCGCGGCCAGGGCGGCATGAGTGCGCGCCAGCTGCGCCGTATCGTGCAGGAGGCTTTTGATATGGCGGTTGAGGCGATGAATCGTGAAGGCTTTAGCGAGGAAGCGAAAACCTTAAAAGAAGCGACGACCCACTGGCTGCGCCACACCGGCGCATCCCAGGATATTGCCTTTCGCCCGCTGAAACATATGGCGGACGATCTCGGCCATTCCAGCATGGGCACAACTGACCGTGTGTATATTCAATCGGATATGAAAGAGCGCGCCAGCTCCGGCAAAAAACGCGAAGTGTAAAATAAAAAAGCACAATCCCGGCAACCGCGGGATTGTGCCTTATGCCGTATTACCAGCTCAATGCCACACCGGTTTGATACTCGGTGACGCGGGTTTCAAAAAAGTTCTTTTCCTTGCGCAAACTGGCTTGTTCACTAAGCCATTCGAGGCGGTTTTTCGCCCCTGGGAAAGGTTCTTTTAAGTTGAGCTGACGAGCGCGACGATTTGCCACAAAGCGAAAATGCCCGATATGCTCATCGGCGCTGTAGCCCAAAATAGGCTCTTGCAAAATATACTGGGCGTAGCGCGCCTCCGCCGCATCGGACTCTTCAAACATGGCTTGTACCTGCGCCGGGTCAAGGCGGAGATTTTCCTCTTTAAGCAATTGCTCTACCACTTTCATCCCAAAAGCGGCGTGCATGGCTTCATCGCGCAAAATGTATTGCAGCTGTTCACCGGTGCCTTTCATCAGTCCGCGGCGTTGCAGAGAAAAAATAGGGTTAAAACCATTGTAAAACCAGCAACCCTCAAAAATAGCCGCAAAGAATAAATAGGACATCACAAATTCTTCGAGATTATCGCGGTTGCGCAGATCGAGGTCAGAGCGCATTGCCCGGTCAAGCTTTTGATTGGCCAGTTTAATTTTGCTGTAAATAGCGGGCACCACGCGATAGCGATTGTAGATTTCGCCCTGGTCGATGCCAATCGTTTCAATGCAGTGCTGATACGTCCAGGTGTGCAGTGCTTCTTCATAGACCTGGCGCGCCTGGTAAATCTGCAACTCGGGCGCGCTCATTTTTTCCATAACCGCAAGCGCAATATTACGCATCGCCAAAATATCCGACGTGGTGAGATAGGCCAGCACATTCTCATAGACGTGACGTTCTTCCACGGTCAGTTTGTGGTTATAGTCGTGCACGTCCTGCGCCATATTGATATCCAATGGCGTCCAGTGGTTTTTATTGGCGTTGAGAAAAAACTCCCAGGCCCAGGGATACTTAAACGGTGCCAGCTGGTTGATATCGGTATCCGCATTGACGACACGTTTGTCCTCGGGATTGATCGGCTCTAAATGCTCGTTCAGTGTATCGTCAGCTTCCACAGCTGGAGTCTGTTCGGGAGCCGCGGTGATTTCGGGTACGGGTGCCTCGGGTTTCTTGTTGCGCTGTTGACTAAACCAGGTTTTTTTCGGCGCAGCGATAGCAGGTTGCAGTGGGTTTTCCCACGCGTCAAGAGTTTGATAAGTGTTCAACATTATTGGCAGGCCTCGCATTCAGGGTCTAAAATTGAGCAAAATTTGGGTTCTTCTGTTGGGGTCTCCGCAGGTGCCGATTGCAGCGGTTTATCCGCATGAGTGGCGCCGCGCGAGCGCAGATAATAGGTGGTTTTCAAACCGCGTGACCAGGCGAGTTTGTAAAGGTTATCCAGTTGTTTGCCCGATGGCTCGGCCATATACAGATTCAAACTCTGGCCCTGATCAATCCACTTTTGTCTGCGCGCCGCCGCTTCTACCAGCCACCTCGAATCCAAATCGAAGGCCGTGGCAAAAAGCTGTTTTAAGTCATCGGGAATGCGCTCAATCGGTGCTAAAGAACCGTCAAAATATTTGAGGTCATTCACCATAACGCTGTCCCAGAGATCGCGCTCTTTGAGTTTGTCCACCAGCCACGGATTCACCACGGTAAACTCCCCGGACAAATTGGATTTCACAAACAGATTCTGGTAGGTGGGCTCAATTGATTGGGAAACACCTACGATATTGGAAATGGTCGCCGTTGGCGCAATGGCCATCACGTTAGAGTTGCGCATCCCGTGCTTGGCAATCAGCTCACGCACCGGCTGCCAATCCAACTGACTGGAGTGGTCCAGAGTGCAAAAATCCTGACCGCGCCCATCTTCCAGCATTTTTAAAGAATCGATAGGCAAAATGCCCTGATCCCACAAGGAGCCAGCGTAGCTTTCATAGCTGCCGCGCTCTGCGGCGAGCTGCGCCGATGCGCTAATGGCGTGATAGCTGATCAACTCCATGGATTGATCGGCAAAATCGACGGCATCCGCGCTGGCATAAGAAATGTCCAGCGCGTACAAGGCATCCTGGAAGCCCATCAGACCCAGGCCAACCGGGCGATGTTTTAAGTTGGAATCGCGGGCTTTATCGACCGCGTAGAAGTTAATGTCTACCACATTGTCCAGCATGCGCACTGCGGTGCTGATCGTGCGCTGCAAGTGTTTTTGATCCAGCTCGCCATCGCGAATATGATTGACCAGATTGATGGAGCCGAGGTTACAAACGGCAATTTCCTGCTCGCTGGTATTTAAGGTGATTTCCGTGCAGAGGTTTGACGAATGCACCACGCCCACATGCTGCTGGGGCGAACGCAGGTTGCAGGGGTCTTTGAAAGTGATCCAGGGGTGGCCGGTTTCAAACAGCATGGACAGCATTTTGCGCCAGAGCTGCTGCGCGGGAATAGTTTTATGCAGCTTGATCTTACCCTCAAGGGCAAGCTGTTCATAGTGGCAATAGCGCTCCTCAAAGGCTCGCCCGTACAGGTCGTGCAGGTCGGGCACATCGTTGGGTGAAAACAGTGTCCAATCCTGTTCGTTAAAGACCCGTTTCATAAATAAATCGGGAATCCAGTTGGCGCTGTTCATGTCGTGAGTACGGCGGCGCTCATCACCGGTGTTTTTGCGCAGTTCCAGGAATTCCTCGATATCCAAATGCCAGGTTTCCAGATAAGCGCACACTGCGCCCTTGCGTTTTCCGCCCTGATTCACCGCCACGGCGGTGTCATTGACCACTTTCAAAAACGGCACCACGCCCTGAGACTGCCCGTTAGTGCCCTTGATGTGCGAGCCCAGGGCACGCACCGATGTCCAGTCATTACCCAGACCTCCGGCCCATTTTGACAACAGGGCATTGTCGCGCAGTGCGGTGTAAATGCCTTCCAAATCATCGGGCACGGTGGTGAGATAGCAGGATGATAACTGGGAATGCAAAGTGCCCGAATTAAACAGCGTCGGCGTCGATGTCATGTAATCGAAGCGCGACAACACCTCATAAAACTCGATGGCGCGGGCATTGGGATCGTCTTCTTCTATCGCCAGACCCATGGCAACGCGCATAAAAAAGGTCTGGGGCAATTCCAGCCGGGTATCGCCACTGTGAATAAAATACCGATCGTACAGCGTTTGCAGCCCGAGGTAGTTAAAGAGTTGGTCACGCTCTGGCTTTAAGGCCGCGGCCAGGCGCTGTAGATCAAATTCCAGCAGAGCCGGTGAGAGCAGCTCGCGCTCCACACAGAAATGCATGGCGGCTTTGAAAATCGTTGGGTAGTGGCTATCAGTATAGTGTTCCGGCACTTCACCTGAAGCAACGGCCTGCCCTACTTCACCCCACAGGCTGTCTAGCAGCAGCCTCGCGCTGACCTGTGAATAACCCGGTTCGGTTTCAATCAGGGGCCGTGCTGTCATCACCATCGCGGTGGCCACGTCGTCGGCCTTGATGCCGTTAAACAGCGCATTTCGACAGCTCTGGGTCAGTTTTGCAACATCCACATCCGCCACGCCCTCACAGGCCCAGCGCACGATGGCGTCGATTTTGGCGAGATCCAGGGGCTGCTCTGCACCGCTGGAGGTTTTCACCATCAATACATCACTGGGTTCTATCGCCGCTTCCTGATCCCGCGCCCGCTTGTGTTCTTCGCGATACAACACATAGGCGCGCGCCACTTTCTGATGGCCGTGGCGCATCAGCCCAAGCTCTACTAAATCCTGGATGTCCTCGATATGGATGCTGCCGCCGGATGGGAGCCGACGATTGATGCGATTGACCAGTTCCCTGGTAATTTCGTCCACAGCGCTTTTGACGCGGGATGAACCGGAGGCCTGCTGCCCCTCCACCGCGAGAAAGGCCTTGGTCATTGCCACGGCAATTTTTGAGGCGTCAAAGCTTACTGCATCGCCATTGCGTTTGATCACCTGCATATCGCTGGCGGCGGTTTTTGGGGGGGGAGTGGCTGAAGTCAGCGGGCTGGCCACTGTTTCGGGAAAAGCTGTCATAATGGTGTCCTGTTCAGTATTTCTTCGCGAAGATTGCCTTCGCAACAGGAAACGGAAGCCACGCCCGACATGGCACAGGCCATCGGAAGCACTTCTCTGTCTCAGATCGCGAAGACTGAAGTCCAGCCATTTGTCATCGAACAAAAAGGCTGTGCTGGCAGGTATTCGGACTCAGGGGCAATACACGGCTACCGTGCGACCTACGACAACGGCTTCCCAGCTTGCGCCAGTGCCTGTTTCGATGTCATCGAAACCTGTTGCTTTCGTTCCCCAATACCGCTGCGCGTCAGTACCGGATTCTCACCGGATTCCCTCTTAGCAATGCGCCGTATAACAAGATACGGGTATTTGGCCAGCGTCGAATAGCATATATAGTGTTTTGCGGCTTGTAAACCGCAGTTGTGAAAAAAGTATTGGCTTGCAGAGCGCTGCGGATGCGGGAGTGTTTTGGTGTCCTGTGCGCCACCGAGCGAAACATGGGCTTACGATGAAGGGCAAAAAAAAGCCGCAAGACTGAACACGTCAATGCGGCTTATCCAGCTAGCCTACTCTGTTTGAATTACTCTTTGTTTCTTCTCTTAAGCAAAGCCTTCAGGAGCGAGCGAAAGGTTTTGAGGCTCAACTCAGCTTGTTCCATATAATCTTCAAGATGGTCAATCGCCTCGTGCTGCTCTTCCTCGATACGACGTCTGAGTTCCTGTTTCAGCTCAAACAGTGTTTTCTGGGTCTCTTCAATAAGATGGTGCAAACGCTCGTTGGTCAGTGCTTGCAAGTTTTTTTGATCTGTCATTGTCTCACTCCTTTTACAGCAGACTGGTTACGCCAAGGCAGACGCCCGGCACCACAAAGAAAACACCCAGGATATACACAAGCGCCGCCAGTTTGTTGACCGATGCCGTTTCGCCCAGCCACAATGCCGCTTTGATGGGCAGACTGCGCAGGAAAGGAATTCCATAAATCACAACCACCCCAAGCACGTTGTACGTCAGGTGAATAACCGCAATGGTAAGTGCTGCTTTAGCGTTACCCGTTACCGCCGTGGCCGCCAGCAGTGCTGTCACACAAGTGCCAATATTGGCACCCAGAGTAAAGGGGTAGATGTCCTTTAAGCGGAACGTGCCGGAACCTGCCAAAGGCACGATCAAGGATGTGGTGGTGGATGAAGACTGAACAAGGACGGTGATCAGGGTGCCGGAGAAAATACCGGAGATCGGGCCGCGGCCAATTGCCGTGTGCATGATGTCCTTCGCCTTGCCCACCATCAGCCTTTTCAGTAGTTTACCAATAAAGGTGATTGCGAGGAAGATGAGCGCGATACCAATAACGATCAATAAAATACCACCCACCTGATCGCCCATGGATTTCGCCAGATCTTTGGCGGTGCCTACCAGCGGTTTGGTAGCAGCCTTGACAAAATTAAAGCCCTTCATGGAAGCATCGCCGCTACCGTACAGGAAGCCAGACAGGTAGGTACCGATCTTCTCAAGAAGACCAAAGGCAATTTCCAGTGGCAGGAAGATCACCACCGATAACAGGTTAAAAAAGTCGTGCACGGTGGCCGCTGAAAACGCGCGGCTGAATTCTTCTTTACTGCGAACGTGACCCAGGGAGACGATGGTGTTAGTGATGGAAGTACCGATGTTGGCACCCATCACCATTGGCACCGCAATGGCTACCGGCATACCACCGGCCACCAGGCCAACAATAATGGAGGTCACGGTGGAGGAGGACTGAATCAGTGCGGTAGCCACGGTGCCTACCACAAGACCCGCGAAGGGATTACTGGCAAAACTGAACAGCTCTTTAGCATGTTCGCCCGCTGCCATTTTAAAACCGCCACCAATCATGGACACCGCACAAATGAGCAAGTAAACCAGGGCCAGAACGCCGAACCATTGCACGGCGTGGCCGCCGGATTGCGCCGGAGCGGCCGTTGTATTTGTTGTTTCCATATTTAATAGCTCCAAGGTAGAGAAACTGAGAGGATACGCTTAAAAAATGACAGTAATATGACAATCATGCAATTTGTGATGACAGGGATTTTCCAGTGACCATACCGAGGATATTTACGCCTTGATATCCCTGTATCAATCGGGGTTCACCGCCCTGTTTTCCCAATTAACGACCCTACCTGAACTGACGAAGACGACCCGCAACTCATCTGTAGTATCTATTATGGTTTTTCTTTAGGTGGTAACCGTCAGTTAAAGCGTGGGACAAGTATAACTTCACCCACCGGCAACTGTATAGCATGCGCGTAAATTTTATTTGGAGGACCCGGTTACCCGCTTGCTGATGGCCTGAAAAGCGTCGATATACTGGTGTTTGGACAGCTCTGGTGCGTCGTTAAAGTGCTCGTTGGCACCGAGCTTGGCTATCACCAGTTCGGTTTCCGGATTAATATAAACAAACTGGTTGTAAATACCGGAGGCGAAATAATCACCGCCAGTTTGATGTTCGGGAATCCACCACAAATAGCCGTAACCCCAGGGTTTTAAACAATCATCGCGCAATCCGGGCTGTAAGTGAGGAGCGTGGGCAGTGGTTGCCCTCTCTAACCAGGTTTCGCTAACCAGTTGTCTGCCCTGCCACCGACCACGCTGTAATATTAGTTGTCCAAACTTGGCGAGGTCGCGTACCGATGCGCAAAGGCCACCCGCAGTAAATTCCACACCGGCACCATCGACCAGCCAATAAGCCTTATCCTGCGCGCCAAGGGGCTGCCACAGTTTTTCATGAAGATATTGTGACAGGGTTTTTTCCTGTTGTAACAATACCGCCACTAAACAACTGCCCGCCACCTGTGCATCCATCGAGCTATAGCCACAAAAACGCCCCGGCCAACGCTCCGGATGTTTCTGTAATTGCCGAATAAATGTCAGCGCCGGTTTATTCATGGCGAAATGTTTTTGGAAGGCGGGCATATCCGAGGGTTTGTCGTTCTCATAGTCCTCTTGGAAATCGACCGCACTGCCCATTTCCAAACACTGGGCGAGAGTAACACCCTCATAGCCACTACCCTTTAAATCACTTAAATATTTATCGACAGGGTCGTCTAAGCTATCAATAAGCCCTTCGTCTACAGCGATACCAATTAAGGTGGAGGTGATAGATTTGGTCACTGAAAAACACAGTTGCACATCTCCCGCGCGCATACCCTGCTCATAGTTTTCAAACACCACCTCACCGCGGTGCAGAACCATCATGCCCGAGGCGCCGGTATCGATTAGAAACTGTTCGAGATTAAGAGTCTGCCCATCTGTGGAAAATGTTTCAGGCATTACCAGGGTTTGCGCGCTGTCGGGCAGTGGCGTTGGCTGGGTTGACGCGGGCACCTCGCGGCAGGTAATGTATCGGTAAATGCTGCGAAAGCGCTGCGCCTTTTCACCCTTGCGGGTTAACCGCGCCAAGGCGAACACGCGCTTTACCAGCGGCCACATCGCGAGCAACACCACCGCGCAGAGAACAAACCAGAAACCGATAAAGAATTTCAGCATAGATGTTTCCCTGCCGCCTGTCGATCAGTGTTGCAGTTCAGGTATGTCCTTAAACAGCGCCAGCGAAGCGGGGTTGGCCAGGGCATCGGTATTTTTAACCTCGCGCCCTTCCACCACATCGCGCACCGCCAGTTCCGCAATCTTGCCGCTGATGGTGCGCGGAATATCCGCCACCTGCACAATGCGTCCTGGTACATGGCGGGGTGTGGTGTTCTGGCGGATGTCACGGCGCAAGGTGTCGATTAAGGTATCGTCCAGCGTAATTCCCTCTTTGAGCACCACAAATAGCACGACGCGCACGTCATCCTGCCACTGTTGGCCAATGACCACGGAATCAACCACTGCCGGGTTTTTTTCCACCTGACGGTAAATCTCCGCCGTGCCTATGCGCACGCCACCGGGGTTTAACACCGCATCGGAACGCCCGTGAATAATCACTCCGCCATTGGCGGTTATTTCGCCGTAGTCACCGTGCGCCCAAATGTTGTCGAAGCGCTGAAAATAAGCGGCATGGAATTTTTGATGGTCAGGATCATTCCAAAAACCCAGCGGCGTGCAGGGGAAGGGTTTGACGCAGACCAGCTCGCCTTTTTCTTCGCTGACGGCTTTGCCCTGCTCGTCCCAGATCTCCACCGCCATGCCCAGCCCTGGTGCCTGGATTTCACCCATGTGTACCGGCAAAATGGGACAGCCGCCCACAAAGCAGGACAGAATATCCGTGCCCCCGGAAATACTGGACAAGCAAACATCTTGTTTGAAATCGCGGTAGACGTAGGCAAAGCTTTCATGGGACAGCGGTGAGCCAGTGGATAAAATACTGCGCAATTTGCTGAGTTGGTGCGTTTCGCGCGGTTTATGCCCTGCTTTTTCCAAGGCGGCGATGTATTTCGCCGAGGTGCCAAATACACTGATGTTTTCCGCATCGATTGCATCCAGCAACACCCTGCCCTCATCCGCAAAGGGTGAACCATCGAATAACACCAGTGTCGCGCCGGTCGCAAGGCCACTGACTAACCAGTTCCACATCATCCAGCCGCAGGTGGTGAAATAAAACAGCACGTCTTCGTTAGTTAAACCAACCTGCAACTGGTGTTCTTTTAAATGCTGAACCAGCGTGCCACCGGCACCGTGCACGATGCACTTGGGCACGCCAGTGGTGCCAGAGGAATACATAACAAACAGCGGGTGGTTAAACGGCAGGCGCGCAAACTGTATTTCCGTCGCGCTTGTATCCAGTACATCTGGCCATAATGTCGCCTTGTGAATTGCACTGATATCCGGTGCCTCGCTGACCAATGGCACAATAATCACCTGCTCCAGGCTGTCGATCTGCGCGGTAATAGCCGCCACCCGCTCCAGGGAATCACAGGTTTTGCCGTTGTAGTAATAGCCATCGGCAGCAAACAAGACCTTGGGCGCAATCTGACCAAAACGGTCTAACACGCCGGAGATACCAAAATCCGGTGAGCAGGATGACCAAAGCGCGCCGATACTGGTAGCGGCCAGCATGGCCACTACAGTCTCTTCGATGTTAGGCATAAAGCCTGCGACCCTGTCACCGGCCACCACGCCGCGTGCGCGCAAAGCCGCCGCTAATTGCGCAACTTTGAGGTATAGATCCTGATAGCTGATTTCACGGCGCTGGCCGTTTTCCAGCAGCGACACCAACGCCGGATGCGCATCGCGCCGCGCAAGCAGATTTTCGGCATAGTTCAGCTCGACGTTGGGAAACCAGGTCGCACCGGGGAATTTGTCACCATCGACCAATACCGGCTGAGCATCGCCGCTATAGACGGGCTCACAAAATGCCCACAGCGCCGCCCAAAACGCATCGGGTTGGTCTACCGACCAACGGTGCAGGGAAAAATAGTCGCCATTAAAGGCCTCGCCAGCATCGCGCTCAACCTGCGCCATAAAACGAGTAATTGGGGATTGTGCAACCTGTGCGGTGCTGGGTGTCCAAAGAGCTTCAGTCATGGTGTTTTACTGTTGTTGTCAACGATACCTCTATCATAGGGCAAAGCGGTTGTGAGTGGAACCATTGCAAAGCGCAGATATTACAGCCACAGAACTGCATGCCAAAAAAAACCCGCCTGTAAAAGCGGGTTCAGTGTGAGTAACGGCAAGCCGCGCTTACATGTTTTCGATGATTTTTTCACCAAACTCGGAACAGCTCACCAGGGTAGCGCCGTCCATCAAACGCTCGAAATCATAGGTCACAGTGCCCTGCTGAATCGCGCCGTTCATACCCTTGATAATAAGGTCAGCGGCTTCGTTCCAGCCCATGTGGCGCAGCATCATTTCCGCAGACAGAATCAGCGAACCGGGGTTTACTTTGTCCTGGCCAGCGTACTTGGGCGCGGTGCCGTGGGTCGCTTCAAACAGTGCAATGCTGTCAGACAGGTTAGCACCGGGCGCAATACCGATACCGCCAACCTGCGCCGCCAGCGCGTCAGACAGATAGTCACCGTTGAGGTTCAAGGTGGCAACAACGCTGTACTCTTTCGGGCGCGTCAATATCTGTTGCAACATGGCATCGGCGATAACGTCTTTGACGATGATGTCATTACCTGTTTTGGGGTTTTTGATTTTCACCCAGGGACCGCCGTCCAGCAGCTCACCGCCAAATTCTTTTTGTGCCAGTTCATAGCCCCAATCACGGAAGCCACCCTCGGTGAACTTCATGATGTTGCCTTTGTGCACCAGCGTTACCGAAGGCAGATCCTGGTCGATGGCGTATTGAATGGCCTTGCGCACCAGACGTTGCGTGCCTTCGATGGATACAGGCTTGATACCGATGCCCACGTTCTGGGGGAAACGGATTTTAGTCACGCCCAGCTCATCCTGCAGGAACTTCACGAGTTTGTCCGCTTCCTCGCTGCCAGCTTCGTATTCGATACCGGCGTAAATGTCCTCTGAGTTTTCGCGGAAGATAACCATGTTGCAGTCGCCGGGGTTCTTAACCGGTGAGGGAACACCTTCAAACCAGCGCACAGGGCGCAGACAGGTGTAGAGATCCAGCTCCTGACGCAGGGCCACGTTCAGCGAGCGAAAACCGCCGCCAACCGGTGTGGTCAGAGGGCCTTTAATGCCCACAGAGTATTCTTTGATGGCATCCAGGGTTTCAGCGGGGAACCAGTCGCCGTCATACATCTCTGCGGCTTTCTCGCCAGTGTAGATTTCCATCCAGGAAATCTTCTTGTCACCGCCGTAGGCTTTCTCTACCGCCGCATCGACCACGTCGATCATCACCGGGCTGATGTCAACACCGATGCCATCGCCTTCAATATAGGGGATAATAGGTTGGTTCGGAACTGACAGAGAGTAATCGTCGTTGACAGTGATTTTTTCGCCGGTGGCAGGCACTTGAATATGCTTGTAGCCCATTGTGATCTCCATTATCGGGTAAACAAAGTAAGCACAGCCCAAGAGCTTATCGTCGGGCTGGGAATAATACCGCGCTATTGTAGCACGGCTTTTGCAATCGTCACCTGTTTCTGCACCGTCGTTTTTTAATGCGCTTAAGAGCGCGACATGAAAATGCTATGCCATTGATTTTACTAAACAAGCCCTTTCGCACCCTAAGCCAGTTCAGCGATGATCAAGGCCGGCGAACGCTGGCGGACATTCTCAGCGCCCCCAATTACCGCGCCGCAGGCAGGCTGGATTACGACTCTGAGGGTCTGCTGGTACTGACTGACAACGGCCAACTGCAACAGCAAATCGCCAATCCGCGCCACAAGCTGTGGAAAACCTACTGGGTGCAGGTTGAGGGTATCGCCAATGCAGGGGCGTTGCAGCGGCTGCGCGAGGGTTTGCTGCTAAAAGACGGCCCCACCCGCCCCGCCCGCGCAGCGGTGATCGACACGCCGGAAAAACTCTGGCCGCGCAATCCGCCAGTGCGCGAACGTAAAACCGTGCCTGATTCCTGGCTGTCCATCAGCATTTGCGAGGGGCGCAACCGGCAGGTGCGGCGCATGACGGCGGCGGTTGGCCTGCCCACTCTGCGCCTTATTCGCGTAAGTGTTGGCGCCTGGCAGCTGGGGGATTTGCAACCGGGGCAATGGCGTACAGAAACCGTCACCACGCCGCCGGTGAAATCGGCCAGGAAGCGTTCACAGAAACCGCCCGCACGCAGGCATCGCCCTACACTCACCCGAAGAAACAAGAGGTCACGCCGATGAACCGTTTTACCCCGCATATCACCGTTGCCACGGTTGTGGAACGCGATGATCAGTATTTGCTGGTCAAGGAGCGCGATAAACAGAGCGGGAAGATTGTCTACAATCAACCCGCCGGACACCTGGAACCAGGCGAATCCATTATCGAAGCCGCGCTGCGCGAAACCCTGGAGGAAACCGGCTTTCAGGTTGAACTGTCAGGTCTGCTGGGACTGACACTCTATACCGCGCCCAGCAACGGCGTAACCTACTACCGCCAGTGTTTCCTGGCAAAGCCCGTAGCACAGCTTGAAAACGCCGTGCTCGACCCCGATATCATCAGCGCCCAGTGGTACGCTTACGATGACATTTTGGCGCTATCTGATAGAATGCGCAGTCCGCTGGTATTAGAGGCCATCGCGTGGCATCGCGCAGGCCGGTGTTATCCATTGACAATATTTGACGCTTCACCATGACTTCAAATTCGCCAAAAGTCATCGTCGGCATGTCCGGCGGTGTTGATTCTTCCGTCGCTGCCCTGCTCCTGCAACAACAGGGCTATGAGGTGGAAGGTTTGTTTATGAAAAACTGGGACGAAGACGACGGCACCGAGTATTGCACCGCCAAACAGGACTACGCCGACGCCCAGGCGGTGGCCGATAAACTGGGCATTGTGCTGCACGGTGCGAACTTCGCCGCCGAGTATTGGGATAATGTCTTCGAGCATTTTTTAAGTGAATACCGCGCCGGTAGAACGCCCAACCCCGATATTTTGTGCAACCGGGAAATCAAATTCCGCGCATTTTTAGATTACGCTCTGCTACTGGGCGCCGACCTTATCGCCACCGGCCACTATGTGCGCCGGGGCGAACACCAGGGCAAAGCCACTTTATTAAAAGGGCGGGATAACAACAAAGACCAAAGTTATTTCCTGCACGCGGTGGGTCATAAGGAACTTGCGCGCACCCTGTTTCCGGTGGGCGAACTGGAAAAACCGGCGGTTCGCGCCCTGGCGGCAAAACACGAGCTGGTAACCTCAGACAAGAAAGACTCCACAGGCATTTGCTTTATCGGTGAGCGCCGTTTCAGCGACTTTCTAAAGCAATACCTGCCCGCTCAACCGGGAGTGATCGAAAGCCTGGACGGGCAAGTGCTGGGACAACACCAGGGCTTGATGTATCACACTATCGGCCAGCGTCAGGGTCTGGGCATTGGTGGCAGAGCCGATGCGGGGGATGCGCCCTGGTACGTGGTCGATAAAGACTTAAACCGCAATGTTCTATTGGTAGCCCAAGGCAATGACCACCCCGCCTTGTTTAAATCCGAATTGCGCATAGGGCAGAGTTTTTGGATAGACGGGCACAGCCCATCCGAAGCCTTTGCCTGCCAGGCAAAAATTCGTTATCGCCAAAACGATCAAGCCTGCACCCTAACACCCAGTGACCAGGGTTTTGTGGTTCGCTTTGCACAGCCACAACGCGCGGTCACGCCGGGGCAATCAGCGGTGTTTTATCTGGGTGATCGCTGCCTTGGCGGAGGCATTATCGAAGCATGACGAAATCGCTTAACGACCAGGCCATCGCCCTCGCCGGTGTTGCCCAGGCCGCCGGTATGATTCACGAGGTGGCAACGCGGGGGCATTATCCCAGAGACACCCTGCAAACCCTGGTTAATTCCCTGTTTTGTTTTGACGCCGACAGCGCCGCTGATGTCTACGGAGGCACGCAAAACCTTCGCGAAGGTTTTACCCTGCTGCGCCGTATTCTACAGGGCAGGCCCGGCCAAGAAATGCCGGTACGCTATTTTTTATCCATGTTGCATTTGCAAAAGCACTTTGCCAAAAACCAGCAAATGATGGACACGGTGCGCAGGCGTTTGCAACACAGCCAGCGGCAGATGGATCATTTTACTGAGTCCAGTGAAGCGGTCTGCCGCGCTATTGACGGCATTTATCAGGATACCTTCAGCCAGCTCGGTTTCAGAGTACAGGTGCGCGGCGAGGAGCGTTTTTTAGGCAACCCTGACAATGCCGCCATTGTGCGCACCGGTTTACTTGCCGGGGTTCGCTCGGCCATGTTGTGGCGACAATCCGGCGGCTCACGTATGACCTTACTTTTTAAACGCAAACGTTTACTCAAGCGCATAGACGAACTGCAAATTCAGGCGCATTAATTCAGGAGAAAACCATGACCCTATCAGCACTTAACGCGGTGTCCCCTATCGATGGCCGCTACCACAGTAAAACCGCGATGCTTGGCGATATTTACAGCGAGTACGGCCTGATAAAGCGCCGTGTTCTGGTGGAAGTGCGCTGGTTGCAAGCGCTGGCGGCACACGAAGGTGTTGCTGAGGTGCCCAGTTTGTCGGCGAACGCTAATGCGGAACTCGATGCCATTGCCAGTCAGTTCAGTCTTGAAGATGCACAAAAAGTAAAAGACGAAGAAGCCGAGACCAACCACGATGTAAAGGCGGTGGAGTATTTTATTAAAAAGAAAATAAAAAATAATGCTGAATTAAACGCGGTGTCAGAATTTGTGCATTTTGCCTGCACCTCAGAAGATATCAACAACCTCTCCCACGCCTTGATGTTAAAAGACGGCGTATACAAGGTGACCCTGCCCGCCATGGAACGCATTGTTGCCGCTATTACCGCGCTTGCCAAAGAACACGCGGCACTGCCCATGCTATCTCGCACTCACGGTCAAACCGCCAGCCCCACTACACTGGGCAAAGAGCTGGCAAATGTAGTGGCGCGCTTAAACCGTCAGATTACACAAATCAAGTCGGTAGAGTTTTTGGGCAAAATCAACGGCGCAGTGGGCAACTACAACGCCCATTTATCCGCTTATCCGGATATAGACTGGGCAGCCCATGCCGAACACTTTGTCACCAGCCTGGGCCTTAGTTTCAACCCCTATACCACTCAGATCGAACCCCACGACTATATGGCCGAACTGTTCGATGCCATCGCCCGCTTCAACACCGTGTTGATCGACTTTTGCCGCGATGTCTGGGCGTATATCTCTCTTGGTTATTTCAAGCAAAAGACCATTGCCGGCGAAGTCGGTTCGTCAACCATGCCCCACAAAGTCAACCCCATTGATTTTGAAAACGCCGAGGGTAATTTGGGCCTTGCCAATGCGGTGTTTAATCACTTGGCCGCGAAACTCCCCATCAGTCGCTGGCAGCGCGATTTAACCGACTCCACCGTGCTGCGCAATATGGGCGTGGGCATGGGCTATGGCCAAATTGCCTATGAATCCGCCCTTAAAGGCATTGGCAAACTGGAAGTGAACCCCGCGCGTTTGGCCCAAGACCTGGACGCGAGCTGGGAAGTGCTCGCCGAGCCCATTCAAACCGTCATGCGTCGCTATGGCATAGAAAAACCCTACGAGAAACTCAAGGACCTGACCCGCGGCCAGGCCATGACCCGGGAAACCTTGAGCGCGTTTATCCAAGCCCTGGAATTACCCGAGCAGGCCAAACAAGACCTCCTCGCCCTGCGCCCGGAGACCTATATTGGCACAGCGGCGGATCTGGCCAAGCGGATATAAGCGGCTTGACTCACTTACCATGGCCGAATACCATTATGTACCAATATCTGATATCCAGGGCGGCAGTATGAAAAAAAACACCAGTATGACGCTCGGCGAGCATTTCGATGGCTTCATTGCGCAACAAATCGCTGAAGGCCGTTATGCTTCTGCCAGCGAAGTCGTCAGAGCAGGACTTAGGTTACTTGAGGACAATGAGCGTAAAATAGCGACGCTCAGGCGCCTGCTTGAAGAGGGCGAGCAAAGTGGCAGGGCCGAATATAGCTACGAAAGTTTTATGCGTGAATTGGATGACGAGCTTGATTGATGGGTACATTTACCCTCTCGAAAAAAGCTAAGGCGGACTTGAAATCCATTGCTGCCTACACCCAGCGCAAGTGGGGCAAAGAGAAACGTAGGGTTTATTTGCGGCAGTTTGATGATAGCTTTCACATACTAGCTGATTCTCCCAATTTAGGAGTGCGGTGTGATTTTATTAAACCGGGTTATCGAAAATTCCCTGTTACCAGCCACCTGGTTTTCTATAAAACTATTTCTTCTGCGCAAATAGAGATAATTCGTATTGTCCACAAACGTATGGATGCTAAATCTCAACTCACCACCCCATGACGGTGTATTAACCGTGGTGAAAGGAAGGCATTGTTTGACTATCAGCCTGTTGAAAAAACCTCAGCCGGCACAATACCGCGTTAAAAACGACCTCAAAATGCTCATTTACTACGTGTAAACTCCGCTTTTTCGGTCATTTTTTTGATTGAGCTTTTATACGCATTTTCCCAGATTTGATACATATATCTACCGTACAAATAAAAGTAGATCTGCAAATTCTGATAACGCGACTGTGAACATACCTCGATGGCAATTTTGGCTGCGATAGTTTCTGGGAATCTGTAGGCCCCACAGGAAATTGCCGGGAATGCTATTGACTTACAATCATGCTCAATCGCCAGCTTTAAGCAGTTTTCATAGGATGATCTCAGCACCCTGTTTGGGTCTTTTTCGTTTCTATATATCGGGCCTGCGGTGTGAATGACGTATTTGCACGGCAACTTCCCCGCCCCGGTAATTCTAGCCTCACCGAAGGGACAGCGCACGCCATTAACCGCTTCTACTCTTCTGCACTCCTCAAGCAATTCCTGCCCCGCCGCTTCATGTATGGCGCCATCGACCCCACCACCACCGAGCATGACGGGATTGGCGGCATTGACGATTGCATCAACCTTAGCGCTTACTATATTTCCTTCCAGAATATGAATGCTCATAAATGCCTCGATCTTAGATAAGAGGTGCGCGCCTAAAACGGCGACTCGTTCGGCTTCTCCATGCAACGCTAGAAACGCACTGACTCATTAAGATATATCACTATAGCTTCACTCCACAAGCCATACCCAGGAGGAATACGACGAGTGCCTAAGGTATATTTGGGTGGTGCCACATACAAACAGAATCCAGGTACGCCAGGGCCATTGTTCTTTACGCTAGAGTTATGCCGCGTTCTGAAAAAACTTCCTGAGCTGAGAAAGCCGCATTTATTGCAGCAGGGAAACCTGCGTATACTGCCATTTGAATAATCACCTCTATGACTTCTTGCGGAGAGCAGCCCACATTGAGAGCTGCGTGTATATGAACCTTTAGTTGTGGCGCCGCATTGCCAAGTGCCGTCAGTGCGGCGACCGTTGCAATCTCACGAGACTTGATATCGAGGCCCGGGCGACTATAAACGTCTCCAAATGGGAACTCGATGGTATATCGTCCTAAATCCGGGGCTATGTTCTTCAAGGATTCGATAACGCGCTCACCCGCAGTGCCATCGATTTCCTTAAGCTTTTCCCAGCCACGTTTAAACCGCTCGTTGTTACGCTGTTTGTCAAGATAGTTACCAGTATCCATATTCTGTTCCTCCAGTTGTGAAGACTGAGGGTGTGCGCAACCGCTTAAAACGGAATGTCCATAAGTTGCCGCCGTCAGAGCAGCGGCCATACGGAGAAAGTCTCGCCTGGAACCGTCGCAGCTAAAGTCATTTTTGCGTTTCATCTGCTGTTGCACTCACCAATGAATTCAACTTCAGCCTACACCTTAGAGTTGACTCTAAGTCAAGCGCCCGTTTTGTTTTCTATGACAGACTGATAAAACGCGATTTTCTCAATGAGCTTATGGTAATAATGTTGTTGTCTGGAGATGTTCTCTTTCAATTTTTTGGCATGCGCTTCCAGCAGTTGCTGACGCTCCAGCAGAGTTGAGTCACCTTGAACTCGCATCTCGGCATATCGACGAATTTCCGCAAGAGGCATCCCTGTATCTTTCAACCTTTGGATGAAAGCAATCCAGTCGATGTCTTTCTCTGAAAAGTCGCGATAGCCATTTGGAAGTCGCCGGACGGTACCCAGTAACCCGGCTTTCTCGTAATAGCGTATCGTATGGGGACTGACACCTACACGCTCAGAAAACTCTCTGACGTTCATTTTGATAGTGGCTCCGTGAAAATGCTATAGCCTGTGTTGCGGCCGATTTGTTAACAGAGTGTGGTTGGCTGAGCACATACCACGCAAAAATGCGTTATAGTGGAAACTCGCCCGGTGCGGTCGTTGCTTATATTTTTCTACGCGGCTTCAAACGACACCGGATGAACATTGTTTAAATTGATATTTTGTTTTACTTGCCAAAGATCGTAGTTGTCTTGCATTGCAAGCCAACTCTCCGGGGTTCGACCTACAGCCTTCGATAGCCTCAATGCCATTTCAGGCGTAATGCCACTTTGCCCCTTTAAGATACGATTTAAAGTGGATGATGCAACATCTAATTGCCTGGCAAGAAAACGGCAACTATAACCAAACGGCTCTAAATAGGTAGCTTTTATAAAGTCGCCTGGATGGGGAGGGTTATACATGCTCATTAGTGATAGTCCTCGTAATTTAATATGAATGCATTACCATTTTTAAACTCAAAAGTTACCCGCCAGTTACCATTGACAGAAATAGACCAAATACCCTCTGGGTCTGCTTTTAAGGGATGCAATTGATAGCCGGGTAAATCAATATCTTCTATGATTTGAGCGGTATCAATAGCCGCTAACTGCATTTTCAGCTTCCTGGCATGGCCACTCTGAATACTGGCCATACTTCCTGATTCAAAGTACTTTTTGAGTCCTTTATGCTTAAACGATTTAATCATGCCGCACACTATAGCATGATGCGCATCACGCATCAACAGATATGACAACTGAACAAGCACGATGTATGCTTAAGCAGCTAAGTGATTGATATTAAATGACTGATAACAGCACGGCCGCCGTACTAGCCCGGATGTTTCACCAGTAAATGGAATTTTCGGAAATAAAGGACAAAGAAGGTTGTTCAAACATCATGAAAAGCGTAGCGGTAGCTACGGTTTGAATGATTTTGGGCAAGATTCGAAGGAGTGGTCGCCGTACTGGTGAAATATCCGGGCTAGACACACACAGCCATAAATGGCGCGAGCGTACGATACGGTAGAAAGTACGCCTTGGGCCTTGTCGAGCGACCTACTCAGGCGCATGACACACTGCTTCTACATTATTGCCATCAGGATCTATCAGGAATGCGCCATAATAATGCTCATGATACATTGGCCTAAGCCCCGGAGCACCATTATCCGTGCCGCCATTCTCAATACCTGCCTCGTAAAATTTGTTGACCAGTTCCCGTGACTCTGCTGCAAATGCAGTGTGTCTTGGCGTGTACGAATCCTTGCTTTCGATAACCCAAAACACCGGCTTTCCCTCAGGGCCAAACGCACACATGCGTCGTGTTGGAAACTCCTGATCCCACTCTGCAACAAACTCCATTTGAATTGCGTAATCTAACGGCTTAAAGACAGATTCGTAGAACGTTTTTGTGGCCACATAGTCCGTAGCGTAGGTGCTTAAATGGTCTATCATAGTTTTCTCCTCGTCATTTAACGCCTGGTTTTATGGTTGACAACATTGCCCAATTTTCAATTTTTAACGCTTTAATCCGGCTGAATTCCTTCGTGTTGTTTGTTACCAGAGTCAGGTCTCTGCTCAAAGCATGGGCCGCAATAAGCATATCATACGGACCAATTATATTACCTTGCTCTTCGAGTTCAGCTCGAATATCACCGTAAAAACGGGAAGCTTTTTCACTATATGGCGCTATGGTAAAGGGTTTGAGAAATTCTTCGAGTCTTTGCGCGTTTTCTTTCACTTTCTGACTTTTACTCACTCCGTAGCATAATTCAGACGTGGTGATAGAGGATATGTAAATACTTCCTACCCCAACAGAACGGCATTTCTGAATAAGCTCCTGTGGGCGCTTATTCATTATGTATATGCAGATATCAGTATCAATCAAATACACCTTTTAGTGCCTCTCTTTCTTGTTGCTGTAGAGGCTGGCCTCGTTCTGACATAAAAGGCGTATCGTACTTAGATAGGTTTTTCTCCCAGACATCCCAAACGGTCGAGTCTTTAGGCAAGAGCAATACGCCGCCTGAAACTTCCTTTATATAAACCTCGCTGCCTTCGAAGCGATAACGCTTGGGGAGTCTAACTGCTTGACTTTTACCGTTGGTAAACAATTTTGCGGTATCCATGACATCCTCTCGTCGATGATAATATATATTTACTAGTATATACTCATTAGGCAGGCAGTCAAGGCATTGTCGTCTCGACCAGGGTTCACCCCTGGTTGGTCGGTATCGCTACTGTATCGACCTCACGGTAGCGTTCGAGCTATCATCTCGTTTTACTCGGCAGCAATCGGCTTTAGTGAAACTATATACGGTTCGAGCCGAGAGCCATAGGCCAACTTCACCTTGTACCTCGGCCTGGTATTATTCCTACTCGTCATGCTATTTTTCAAAAATGACTCCAGCTCCCTTTTGAATTCAAGAGGAACATGAATTTCTTCAATACTTAATCTACTGATGATTCCGGTCACCCTGCTCCCACGATTCGCGGAATAAGCCCAGGGCTTTACAATGCCTTTGGCGATTATATATGTTGAGCGGTCGGGGTACTTGTTTCTAAGCTGGGCGCGATCAAGCCCTGCATCTATGGCAAACAGCCTGGATTTTGTATATTTCTCCTGTTCAAAACCATCTTTTATTCTCTCATGCTTTTGCAACAGGCTTTTATCACCGGGGGTTTTCTGTAACTGTTCTTCGCTCTCGGCAAGCTTTTTCTCTTTATTGGCTAGTGATTGCCTGTATAGAGCGCCATTGTACTCCAAAACAACATAGACCTCCTTGGAAAGCTGTTTTTTAATATATTTTCCGTACTCTTTCCTATCAATCAGGGGATCAATCTTAAAGCCTAGCTCTTGCAATTTTTGTACATTAAACCATGTGGGAGAATAGTTCTCTGTAAACTGATACACCTCTGACCTCCAGCGAAGACGAAAAGACAACCCGCTGTTTTCACTATGTATTCTCCGCAGTGAAACAAGCTCTCTTTCCGTGAGAACACCTTCGAAATCAGGACTCTTCGATCTATTTGCAAACACTCCCCAAAGAACAACTGAATTGACAACAAAAATAAAAGAGAACGCCAAAATATAGAGATGGCGCCTTGAGCAAACTGTTTTCATGACGATACCGCCTCAGCACTTTTGCTGCTTGAATCTCTTAGCCGCTTCAGCACTAAAAGGATCAGTATGGCTGACAGACCTACAAGGAAAAAGAAAAGGTATTTTGGCATCCAGTCCCACCACCAATCGAAAAACTTGGTATAAAGGAAAAGGGTTAGAAACACATTTCCCGTATTAACGACCTCTGGCAAACTCCTTTTGACACCATACCAGATTGCGAGCGAGCTGAAGACAAAACCAATAGCTTGGTAAAAAACCTCTATTGTGGCATTTTCAAAGCCCATGTATGAAATATGCCCCCAGTTTGACAGTATCAAAACAGGCACAAAGAATAAAAGAAGTGCAAAAACCCGATATACTTTGTCGAACCCAGAGAACTTTTTATGCGAAAAACAGGAGGCAGCAAATAGTAGAGCAGCGACCGGGAAAAAGTTTTCAGGTCGTTCTCCAAAATGGATCCAGTACCCTCCACCCCATGTGCCAGCTTGTGCTGACATAAAACCCGCCACACATATAATCCCGAAGGTGAGTAATAGTCGTGCATCCGAGGCATAAGCGAGCAACAACGCAAAAACACCCCAGACCAAAAAGGCACTAGAAGAAGGTGCAATATTAAATATCTGACCTAAAACTGAGATATTGAGAACAAAGCTTGCCAACGTCACCAAACCAAAGATCTTTGAGAAATAACCCGTTTTTTCTTTTTTTGCTGCCTGAATAGTTGCTGCCAACCCAAGCACGGGCGCCACTAACAAAATGGCTACCTGAGCAACAGTCGAAAAACCACCCCAAAACTGATAGAACAGAAAAAATATACTGGCCGCTAGAGCCAACGCCCCAATAAAAGAAGCTATTTTCATGCCAAGACTGAGCTGTTTATCTCGCTTGCTTGAGTCAACATCAAAAACGGAGGCTAGATGGCTCAATAGCTTGTCGTGATATTCGAAAACCGCGTCTTTTTGGCTTTTCTGCAAGCTTATGATTTTGTCATTTTCAAGTGCTTCTAATTCAGCCTGGAAGCTCCTTACCTGATCAACCCTATGTTGGGCATCAATTTTTGAGTACTCTTGCATATTCTCTCTTTTCGTTCATTGCGTAGTGTGTTTCTGAAATAGCTCTTTGCTAAACAACCGTCAAAGCGCAGCGCAAGCTGCACGTATGCATCGATTTGATCCACTTGCTATGTATTTGAGGCTGAAGCCCCATGTTTTTTTACAATGGATAAACAGTCATTGAAATCCAGCCCCGTTTCTTTGCGCAACAACATTGCGGCTTTTTCTGGCCTTCCCTTGTTTATTGCTTCATACATATCACTAGTAAAGCATTCATCCCAGTTAGAAACACTACTGTGAAGCAAAATATCAATTTTTGCATTTAGATCTGAGATACGCACCCAGAACGAAAAAAAAATTGCGCCAATAAAGATGAACAAAGCTATTGAAATTTCCATATCTTTTGTCCGATTCAATTAATTACTCATTGTACGAAAATTCTACGCGAATATGCCTATATAAATTGGTAAAAGGACGATAATAGGAACGGAAGGGCAATTTTTAAGCCCCCGCCCCGCCTTCTTACATTTTCCCTTTTAGCTTTCACCCTATAATATCACTTCGTTACAAAAAATTAACGAAGTGTTAACCGTACGAACCGAAGCTGAGTCCGGCTGGACACTTGCTTAGAAGCTTTACCCATTACTGAAAAACCGATCTAATTCATTATAGACAGCAACGGAAGCTTCTTCTGGAAGAAAGTGGCCGCAGTCCAAGGCTTTGCCTTCTACTTGTTCGGCGCAATTACGCCAAACAGCAAGAACGTCGTAGGTGCGATGCACAAATCCTTTAGAGCCCCATAAAACCATCAAAGGACAACTGAGCTTCCTGTGCAAATCCTCTTCGTCATGTTCCAGGTCAATACTTGCTGCGGCGCGATAGTCTTCACAAGATGCGTGTATTGTCTCTGCGTTCATGAAACAGCGAGTGTATTCAGCCACTGCATTCTCAGCAAAAACCGCACCGGGAGCACTCCATCGCTTTAACTTCTCATTGAGATAGTACACTGGGTCGCTGCCGATCATGTGTTCTGGCAAGCCATCAGGCTGAATGAGGAAAAACCAATGATAATAGCCCGTGGCAAAGTGTTGATCTGTTGATTTAAACATATGATAAGTCGGTGCAATATCCATTACACAGACTTTCTTTATTTTATCGGAATAATCAAGAGCCATGCGATGCGCTACGCGAGCTCCACGGTCATGCCCAGCCACCGAAAACTCGCTATACCCAAGAGCGGCCATTACTTCAACCATATCCTGGGCCATTGCACGCTTAGAATAAGGGTAATGATCTGGCGTACTTGGTGGCTTTGAACTGTCTCCATAGCCTCGCAAGTCTGGACAAACCACATAAAAATCATTAGCAAGACGATGAGCAATCTCATGCCAAATAACATGAGTTTGTGGATAACCGTGCAACAACAATAGTGGACTTCCTGAACCACCATGTACCAGATTGATTTTTGCACCGCTGGTTTTTATTTGAGTGCTTTCGAAAAAGTCTCCAAACATGAGTCAATACTCTCAGGTTGCTTCTAACGGTCGCCATAACCAGCGCCGAGGCGGTACTTTGCGCGTCCGAGTCGATGGCGTTGTTAGATCATTTGGCAAATCTGCTGTCATTAAGAAGTTTCCAAGCCTTCTTATGAGCCGCACTGCTGCCACTCTTGATCTCTCCCAGAGTTTTTGAATGCATCTCCCCAGGATATGCTCCCCTTTCTACAACGACCAATGTAGCTTTGAGCGGTTTCAGAAAGGCTGTTGCTTGCCACGCAATCTGCGGCATATGCGTTAGACAACAATGAGTCACCGCCCACGCTATAGCCAATACCGCTAACAATGCACAATACAAGCGCAAGTCTCAATAACACCTTCATCAATAATTTCCCTTTATTTTGCCAAAGCTTCAAATTTTCTATACGCGTCGATGTTCTTGAAGTGCCGTGCATAGATTTCCGTTACCTCGCCTAAAGAATCCTCTAACATTGGATTGATATCAATGATATTGCGAAGAGACCAGGATATTTCTTGCCCCTCAACATTCATGTACTTCGTACCTCGATTCTTGCCCAGGGTCTCAACTTTAGATCTAGCCTCATCTTCGGAACTTGCTTTTACCAGTGTAATACACTCCTCATAAAGAGGTGTATAGTCCGGAGACTCAGATGCCGACTCATACACGACGACAGCCACATAGTATTCGGTGCTCATAGTAAACTCCAATTTAGTTAATGAACCTTTGCACACAACGCAGTATCACATTTTCGATCAGCATTTATGTCTTATGCAATTCTCCTCGTAAAGATTTAACAGCTAAATAGACAACAGCTTGTGGTCTATCCCCATTAAAACAACTGACCCAAAACGTGCTAACCCATTGAAAATTAGAACTTAACCGACGCAGCCAAAAGCCACAGGCCGCACGCCTGTACGATACAATCGGATACGATAGGACTTTGTGCGCCTCTAAACCCCTGCAGGGCGCGACGCCGCAAACAAAGCCGGCGTCCCAAGACCAAAACCCGCTGCAACGAGCTTACAGCAAATCAATCACCTCAAGCGCGGCGGCGTAGGCTGTGGTTTGCCGGTTGGCGACGGCCTGCTCCAACTGGGGCAGACGCTGTTTAATGACCGGATGCTGGAACAGTTTCAAGTGCAGCATTTCGTCGATGAGGTGATGCATCCAGGCGCTGTTTTGTCTGGCGCGTTTTTCGTCGAAGTAACCGCCAGCAGTTGCCTGCTCTTCGTACTCCGCGATCATGTCCCACACGCCATCGATATTGATATTGTCCAGCGCCGAACAAGTGGTGACGTGTGGCGTCCAGAAGCTGTTTTGGCGCAGCAGGCGCATGGCGCTTTGATAGTGCTGGCGCGTGGTCTCGGCCAGTTGTTCGCTGGGGCCGTCGGCCTTGTTGATGACCAGAGCATCGGCCAGTTCCATAATACCTTTTTTGATACCCTGCAATTCGTCACCGCCACCGGGCAACATCAGTACCATAAAAAAGTCCACCATGCCCGCCACTTGGAATTCCGACTGCCCGACCCCAACTGTTTCTACCAGAATCACGTCGTAACCGGCGGCCTCACACAACAACAAAGTTTCGCGGGTCTTTTGCGCGACGCCCCCCAGGGCACCTTCGGTGGGCGATGGGCGAATAAAGGCTTCTTCGCGGCGGGATAATTCCTCCATACGGGTTTTGTCGCCCAAAATCGAACCGCCCGCCAATGGCGAGCTGGGGTCTACGGCGAGCACCGCAACGCGCTTGCCGTGCTCGATTAAATGCAGGCCAAAGGCCTCGATGAAAGTAGACTTACCCACACCTGGCACTCCGGTGATACCGATACGGATACTGTTACCGCTGTGGGGTAAGATCTCGGTCAACACCTCTTGCGACTGCTGTCGATGGGCTGGCAATTTGCTTTCAATCAAGGTGATCGCTTTAGCCAACGCGCGCCGATTGCCGTCGAGTAAGCCCTGTAAATCAATGACTGCCACGATTTAAACGGCCTTCTCAATGGCGCTGAGCACTTCCCGCGCACTCACTGGAATGGGTGTGCCGGGACCGAATACGCAGGCCACACCGGATTCAAAAAGAAAATCGTAATCCTGTCGTGGAATCACGCCCCCGGCAATAACGATAATGTCGTCCGCGCCCTGTTTACGCAATTCCTGCACCAGCTGCGGTACCAGAGTTTTGTGTCCCGCCGCCAGGGAAGACGCGCCGATCACGTGCACGTCGTTTTCAATGGCCTGGCGAGCCACTTCTTCCGGAGTGGAAAACATGGGTGAGAGGTCAATATCAAAGCCGATATCCGCAAAAGCGGTGGCGATAACCTTGGCGCCGCGGTCGTGGCCATCTTGTCCCATCTTGCACACCAGCATACGCGGGCGACGACCATGTTTAGCCAAAAACTGTTCTATATCCTTGGTCAGTTGCAGCCAATCGGCATCGTCCTCAAAAGCCGCACCGTAGACACCGGATACCGTTTGCGCCGTGGCGTTAAAGCGACCAAATTCTTTCTCCATAGCGTAGGATATTTCACCTACAGTGGCGCGCCTGCGGGTGGCTTCAACGCTTAGCGCTAACAGATTGCCCTCGCCAGTGCGCGCACATTCGGTAATTTCATCGAGGATTTGATTGACCGCTGCCTCGTTACGCGCAGCGCGAATATCCGCGAGGCGTTTAAGCTGCGCTTCGCGCACGGCATCGTTGTCAATTTCCAGAACTTCAACATCATCTTCCTGGTCGAGGACGTATTTGTTCACACCCACAATCACATCGTCGCCGCGATCGATACGCGCCTGCTTGCGCGCGGCGGCCTCTTCGATACGCAGTTTGGGCATACCGGTTTCGATCGCCTTGGCCATACCCCCTGCAGCTTCGACTTCCTCGATTAAGGTCCAGGCTTCATCCGCCAGCTTTTGGGTGAGGCTCTCCATCAAGTAGGAACCGCCCCAGGGATCTACCACCTTAGTGATGCCGGTTTCTTCCTGAATAATAAGCTGGGTATTACGGGCGATACGTGCGGAAAACTCCGTAGGCAGTGCGATGGCTTCATCCAGGGCATTAGTGTGCAAGGACTGTGTGCCCCCAAACACCGCTGCCATCGCCTCGATGGTAGTACGCACCACGTTGTTGTATGGGTCTTGCTCTGTCAGCGACCAGCCAGAGGTTTGGCTGTGGGTGCGAAGCATGGAGCTTTTCGGGTTTTGCGGATTGAACTCACTGACGATTTTGGCCCACAGTAAACGCCCGGCGCGCATTTTCGCAATTTCCATATAGAAATTCATGCCCACGCCCCAGAAAAACGACAGTCGCGGCGCAAACTGGTCAATATCCAAACCCGCCGCCAGTGCGGTGCGAATGTATTCCTTACCGTCGGCCAGGGTGTAGGCCAGCTCCAGCGCCGCGTTCGCGCCCGCTTCCTGAATATGGTAGCCGGAAATAGAAATGGTATTAAAACGCGGCAGGTTTTTGGAGCAATAGGCAATAATGTCGCCGATGATTTTCATGCTCGGCTTGGGCGGATAAATATAAGTATTGCGCACCATAAACTCTTTCAAAATATCATTTTGAATGGTGCCCGCTAGTTTATCCTGCGTGACGCCCTGCTCTTCTGCGGCAACGATATAACCCGCTAAAATGGGCAGTACCGCGCCGTTCATAGTCATGGACACAGAGATTTTATCCAGTGGAATACCATCGAACAGGATTTTCATGTCCTCCACGGAATCAATCGCCACCCCTGCTTTACCCACATCACCGCTGACTCGCGGGTGATCCGAGTCATAACCTCGGTGTGTGGCCAAATCAAAGGCCACCGATACGCCCTGCCCACCCGCAGCCAACGCTTTGCGATAAAAGGCATTGGATTCTTCCGCAGTGGAGAAGCCCGCGTACTGGCGAATTGTCCACGGACGCCCTGCATACATGGTCGCCTGTGGGCCGCGCAGATAGGGCGACATACCCGGCAAGGTATTGGTGTATTCCAAAGCCTCCAGGTCTTCTGCGGTATAAAGCGCTTTAACGTCGATGCCTTCTGCAGTATGCCAGGTGAGGTCTTCGGGCGTCTTGCCCCGCATCTGTTTGGTGGCAAGGGCCTCCCAGTTCTCCAGAGTGGTGTTTGTGGGGTCGTAAATAGAATCAGTCATGGTGGTGGCCTTCGCCGGGCTGGTTAATCTCAATTAACACCCCGTCACAGCTTTTAGGGTGAATAAAAATAACTTGCGAACCGTGCGCACCGGGGCTTGGGGCATCACTTAAAAACTGATAACCCTTGGCTTTTAAGCGCTCGATATCGGCGTTAATGTCGTCAGAGCGAAAACACAGGTGATGCAAACCGCCGCCCTTTTTCTCCAGATAAGTGGCTATCGGGCCAGCGCCATTTAAGGGGTGCACTAACTCGATAGACGTGGGGGGCAGCGGAAAAAAAGCGGTGGATGTTTTGGCTGCGGTTACATCCTCTGTACCCTCAAAATGCAGGCCAAAATCTTCCATAAAGCGCTTGATCGCCCGGTCAAAATCCGGCACCGCAATGGCAATATGGTCTAAGGCGGTAATCATGACGTTTCTCCCTGCACGGTGGTTAAAAAGCGATTGGTGGCCGCGCGCCTGCGCTGAGCGATTTCCTCCGGCGTCTCCGGAATCACTACTTCATCGGGCGTGATTTTAAAAATGGGCTGGCCTTTACTGATAATCATCCCATCGGTTTCTACCAGCACTTTTTCCACCGTGCCGGAGAACGGCGCGTAGACCTTGTTAAACATCTTCATCACTTCAATGATGAACAGTGGGTCGCCCGCCTCAAAATGATCACCCACTTGCACAAACGGTTCGTGCTCGGGAGATTCACGCGGGTAAAACATACCCCCGCTTTCGGCGAGAATTTCGTCGGATTTTGCCACCGGCGGCGGCACTAATACCTTGGCCATCGCCGCCTGGGTGTCGGGGTCGGTCAAGGCTTCAGGAATATGAATGCTCAAATCTTCATTCACCGACAGCGCGTAGAAACCTGTTTGTTCAGCCAGTGCTGGCAGCATGGCCAATACATCCATACCCGCCTGGAAACCCTGATGCGCGGCGCGTATTTGATCCCAGGTTTGCGCCTCAATACCCGCTGGTGGCGACTCTTCCTCCAACTGTGTTTGCAGCTCAATCCAATCCAGCGCGTCCAGACGACGATTTAATTCATTGTAAAACGCCATCGCCTCGTCTAATACTCGTTGATCATGATCCCATATCAGCGTGGCCGCCGGACGATTATCCGTGCTGTCCATGTTGAGAAAATGGTAGGTGTCAGCCAACAAGGACAGCGGGTTTTCATTCCAGGTGATGCTCCCGTCGATCATGGTATAACAATCGCGATTAATACTTAGCCAACCGCTTAACACATGGGGTTGGGCTAACAAGCTCTCAATGGGGCGCAGCAATAGCAACTGTTTGCGCGCCAGCGCGTTGCGCATGGCCGTCTCGGCTTCACCCTCAAGCCCCGCCAGAGCCTGACGAGAAATATGCCTATAGGCGTAATTGACATCCATATCCTGCGCGGCCTGTTTTAACTGACCCACCGCCGTCAAATACGGCACAATAAAACGCGTGGTTGGGCGCGCGTTGATGTGGTTGCCCAAAAACCAGTTCACAAGGCCGTAGTGAAATTCCAGGTTGGTGGATAAATCGTGGCCGCGCATTCGGGTCACGCGAATAATATCCGCCATATTCTGGTAGGCATCCAAACGGGAATCACCGACGGTCAGCAGCAGTGCAATATTGGAATCATAAGCGCCTGCCAGGGTGTATTTCATAAACACGTCGGTGTCGGGGTTGTGCAGGCTGATGCCCTGATCGTCGCGGATTTCCCCATCTGAGGCATCGCTCCAATACTCGATCACCCCGCCGGCGTGGGGCTGCAGTGCCTGGTTGGTCGCATTGAGACGCGCTTCTACAGAATCCTGATGGCGCAGCAGACGTTTGGGTTTCGGCAGATGCTTGCCGTGCGCGGCCAGAAGCACCATCATTTCCACCAGGGAATTAACCACAAAGCTATCGTTGGAATCAGCCGGGTTGGTAAACTCCAGGGAATAACACAGCTCACTGACGCGGTGCTCCACCTGAATACGGGTGTTCATTTCCATAAAAAAGTGTTTGTCACGATCGACGATACACTCAAATGTCGACACCGAATCAAGCCCTACTGCTTCACCAAAGCGCGTTGCTTCGGCCTCCATCGCCGCCAGGGTTTCACGCTCTTTTTGCAGCACCTCGGCCTCAACGGTTTTACCCGCCTGTTGCGCCAGCGAAGCGGCCTCGGCCAGGGATTCGTCGGTAACGGATACTTCCAGCAGTTTTTGCTCGTGCATTTGCAAAGAACAATCGCGACCGCCTATGGTAATCGCCCAGTCGCCATTGCCCAATACCTGAATTTCCTGGTGGCGGGTGGTTTCGATATTCAGTTCCACCAGCACGTTTTTATTGTCACCCACACCCGTGGCTTTTACTTCGTTAAGAATTTCCCGCACCAGCTCCGGGGTGCGATCAGCAGCCTGTTTGATACGTTCGCTGTCACTGCCCTCATAACTGGTGGGCGCGGCCATAATACGCTGGCCTTTACCGCCACCGCCGCCGATAGCCTTCAGGCGAATGCGGTTTTGGGGGTATTGGGCGTACATATCCTCCACCGCTTCGCGCAGGGTGTCACACAGTTGTTCGACGGTGTACACATCAATGCCTTTAGCATAAGCCGCCGCCAACACACGATCAGCTTTGTCAACTAATTCCAGCTCGGCATCGTCAAGCACTGCCGAATCAAGATCTAAACCTTTTTCTGCCACAAGGTTTTTCAGTGCCGCCACGTCGGGATAGTGTTTGAGCAGGGTTAAGGCCGTGCCGTTATCGATGCCCGGGGTGACCGAGACACCGGTTTTTAAGGCGGTGCGCTTGGCTTCGTCTTTCAAGCCCGCCTCGCGCACGGTGCGCGAACAGGGGCCAATAAAATTAAGCCCCGCGTTTTCCATGGCGGCCACCATGGTTTCGTCTTCGGCCATAAAGCCATAGCCCGCAAAGATAGCGTTGTAGCCATTGGTTTTGGCGATATTGATAATTTGCGCGATGCGCGCCTGGCGTTCTTCTTTATCCACGCCGCTGTAATCGGGCACGCGGTGAATATGATCGGGATTGCCAATGGCGCGAAGCTCGGGGGCTAAGGCATTGCGATACACGATAGAGTCTTTTTCCGACAATAAAATACCAACGTGATCAATACCCATTTCGCGAAACACATCCATCGCCTCTTTGCGAATGGGGCCGCGGCAAATTATTAGCGGGCGAATATGACTGCAATCAAATTGGGCGACCCAGGGGCTAGATGCGTCAGCCAATCTGCGGTCGCGGTGAATCAAAGGGTTATTTAAATAATGTTCGTTTGACACGGGAAGTATCCTTATATAAGCCGCAGATCAGTGGAATTCACGTTGCACACCAGCCATGGGCGCGCATTGATAGTGACGCAAATGAAAAGCCATGTTTTGTGCCAATACCTGGCGTAGATCCGCCGGCATCACGATTTGTGAAATAGAGCCCAAACTCAAGGCTTCTTCGGGGTTCATCAGCTCTCGCTCGTAGCGCTTGGCGAGCTGAGCCTCTTCCGCTTTTTGCCAGTCGCTGACTAAGGCCTCCGCTGCATCGCGCGCCTGCGCGTCACTTAGGCCTGCGGCCTTTTGCGCCTGCGCTTCCTGGGCGATACGTGCCGGAACGCTGCCGCGCAGTTTTCGCAGTTCATCTTTATACACATATTCAACGCCCGCAGGCCCCATCACCGCCACCCGCGTGGTAGGCAGAGCGACCACCAGGTCGGCGCCGGTGGAATAGTTGTTGTAGGACGCGTAAGCGCCGCCAAAAGCGTTGCGTACCAGCACCAGAAAACGCGGTGTGCGAAGGTCTACGATGGCATCGAGCATGGCTCGTCCAGCCTGCACAATACCGCGGCTCTCCTGCTCCTTGCCCGGTAAAAAGCCCGTGGTGTCTTCCAGGAAAATCATGGGAATATTGTAGAGATTACAAAAGCGGATAAAGCGCGCGTTTTTGTAGGCGGCATCCACATCGATTTGCCCCGATGCCACCGCGGAATTGTTTGCCACAAAACCGATCACATTACCGCCCATACGTCCAAGGGCGGTGACGGTATTGCGCGCGCGATCGGGCTGAATTTCCAGGAAATCGCCGTGATCACACAGTTGCTGAATTAGGATGCTGATATCCACTGGCGTGTTAAAACCAGTGGGTGAATTAAAGGCTTTTTTCAACAGGATATCGATATCCCAGGTTTTGCGCGTTATCGGGTCTGAGCTTTGCTGAAACGGTGCCAACTCGCCATTGTGACTCGGCAGATAATTCAGCAACTCGCGCACCTTTCTCAACGCCGCCACTTCATCCGGCGCCACGAAATCCGTCACCCCGCTCTGGCTGTGAACACCCGGACCGCCCAGCTCGTCGGGGGTCACATCTTCGCCCAACACGGACTTGACTACACCGGGGCCAGTCAAGCCAAAAAAGGTATCGTTGGGTTGAATCAAAAAACTGCCCTGACGCGGCAAATAAGAGCCACCGCCCGCATTAAAACCAAACATGCACATAATGGAGGGAACAATACCGCTGATTTTACGCAGTGCGGTAAAAGCATCGGCGTAACCATCGAGGCCACCAACACCGGCGGGAATATAGGCACCGGCGCTGTCGTTAATGCCCACCAGGGGGATTTTACGCTTGGCGGCCAGTTCAAACAGGCGAGCGAGCTTGCGACCGTTAGTGGCATCCATAGAGCCTGCGCGCACGGTGAAATCGTGACCGTACAACGCCACATCGCGACCGTTGACTTTGATAATGGCCGTGACCAGGGAGGCGCCATCGAGATTAGGCCCCCAGTTTTGGAACAATATCTCCGGTTGCTCATCGCTCAAATAGCGAATCCGCTCCCAGATGGTCATGCGGTTTTTTTGGTGCTGACGCTCTATCGCTTTGACGCCCGCAGCGGCATAGGGACGCTGTTTTAATCGCGCCCCCGCCTTTAAGGTTTCTTCATAGGGGCCAGGTGCTGCACTGATTTCACCAGGTACGCCAAAATGCTGCTCGGTAGCACTGGCGAAGGGGTTTGATAAAGATACCACGGTGGTGGCGGGTTTGGATGCACTCATATTCTTAGCAAAGCTCCTTAGCCGTTTTGGTGAGATATTGATGGCGCAACAAAGCCTCTGCGGCTCAATAACGCAGTAAATCCAAGCTTTTACGATAATTCCTACACTTATCTAAGTCAAACTGACTTTAGTGGGGTATTTCGTCACAGCAGTAAAAACCCGTTGACTTCATCGGCGCAGGCGTGTCAGATGCGCGCTCGGCTTGTCAGGCAAAATCTGGAGAGTGCGTGAACGCCCCAAAGATCCAACATATTGAAGTGCCCTACCAGCCCGACAGCTGTGCCGTATTTGAGCGTTTTCGCGATTTACCTGGAGCCGCGTTGCTCGATAGCGCGCACGGGGCAAATCGCGCCGGCCGCTACGACATCATTACCGCCTGCCCCGATACGCAGGCGCCACATCCTGCGCGCAGCGCTGACCTCAAACAATGGCTGGCGCAGGCCAAGGACTACCACCGCGAACACTGGGGGCAGCTGCACCGCCAGCTCAGCCACCTGCCATTTTGCGGCGGCTTTTTAGGTTATCTGGAGTACGAAGCGGGCAACGCACTGGTACAACTGCCCAAGGCCAGCGCGCCAGACCACAGTGCAGTGGGTGCCTACCACTGGGCGCTGGTGCAGGACCATCAAAACCAAAGCAGTTATCTCGCACTGCTGCCAGGTCTCGACGCCGCCACCCGCAACGAAGTTCTGGGGCGCTGCAAATCCGAAGGGAAAACGCAAGCCTCTGAATTTAACCTGCTTGCGGCCTTCGAAAGTAATATGACTGAAACTCAGTACCGGGAAAAATTCGCCCAGGTACAGCGCTATATCCATGCCGGCGACTGTTATCAGGTGAATCTGGCACAGCGCTTTAACAGCCGTTACCAGGGTGATCCCTGGGCGGCTTATCTCGCCCTGCGCAGTACCGCCCAGGCCCCTTATTCTGGTTTTGTTACAAGAGCCAATGGCGCCCTGCTGTGTCTGTCGCCGGAACGCTTTATGCGTTGTGATGGACAGCGCGTTAACACCGCACCCATCAAAGGCACCCGCCCGAGACACAGCGATCCCGCAAAGGATCAGGCACTGCGCGATGAGCTGTTGCATTCACCCAAGGATCGCGCGGAAAACCTGATGATTGTCGACCTGATGCGCAACGACTTAGGCCGAGTCTGCCTACCCGGCTCAATCGGCGTGGAAACGCTGTTTGACGTGCAAAGCTTCGCCACCGTGCACCATCTCGTCAGTACTATCAGTGGTGAATTATCACCTGCGCTAAACGGCTTTGACTTGCTGGCCAACAGCTTCCCCGGCGGCTCTATTACCGGCGCACCAAAGCGTCGCGCCATGCAAATCATCGCCGAACTGGAACCCCATCCCCGTCAGATTTTCTGTGGCTCACTGTTTTTTCTAAGCGCCCACGGAGTCATGGACAGCAATATTCTGATTCGCAGCCTGCTGGCTGAGAACGGGGAGATCAGTGCTTGGGCAGGGGGTGGTTTGGTCGCGGACTCGGTTCAAAGCGAGGAGTATCGCGAATGCTTTCATAAAATCATCCCTTTGCTTGAGCAACTGGAAAGCCTCTTTTTTTGTGTGGAAAATTGCCAGAATTTCAAAAAATGAGTCAAGTTTTTTTTTGCGTTTTTTTTGTAAAACTGTAAATAAATTGAACTTTCCACTAGTATCTGCCCCGTTACACCTTTAAACCTTGACAGGGGACCTATAAATGATCTTCAAAAAATCTCTTTTAAGCCGCATGGTAACAGCGGCAATTCTGCCACTAGCCGCCGGTGCGGCGCTGGCGCATGAAGTCGATGTGAATCGCGCTGCGCTCAGCAATGTCGCCGGTGACGAAGTGGCAAGCAAAGCACCCAGCAGAAGCGGTGAGCGCCTGTACATTGTACAGCTCACTGGTGATTCGGGCATTGCCCACGCGAAGGACACCGGCGAACTACGCCCCGAAAACTATCTCGCTGCAGATAAGGGTAATCGCTACGATGCAAAATCCGCCTTAGCAACATCCTACGCTACTGACATGAAGAGCCGCCAAGACCAGGTGGCAGGTAAGGTCGGCGCTACAGATGTGCTGTACCACTACACCCACACCTTTAATGGATTTGCCGCCAAGCTGACGGACGCGCAGGCGGAGGCACTCCGCCAAGACCCCAGTGTAGTCGGTGTGTGGGAGGACCAACCCTACAAGCCAGATACGTCTAACACCCCAACTTACCTGGGCCTGTACAGTGAGAACGGTCCGTTTGCACTGGGTTACAAGGGTGAAAACATGGTGGTCGGCGTGGTCGACACCGGTATTTGGCCCGACAACCCCAGTGTTGCCGATGACGGCACCTACTCAGACCCGGCAACATTTGGCTGGACTGGCACTTGTGACACGGGTACCGACTCCGAATTTAGTTGTAGTAACAAGCTGATTGGTGCACGCTATTTCGACGCTGGCTTTTCGTCGGTTTATAACATCCAGTATGCCCTGGGTGAGTTTGATTCTCCCCGCGATGCCGATGGTCACGGCACCCACACCGCCACCACTGCGGCGGGTAACGAAGGCGTTACCGCAACCCGCTTCGGCTCCGATATCGGTGTTGTCAGCGGTATCGCACCTCGCGCCCGTATCGCAGCCTACAAAGTCTGTTGGAACAGCAGCTATGTGTCGCCTCAGGGCAACGACGAAGCGGGCTGCTTTGGTTCTGACTCCATGGCCGCTATCGACGCCGCGGTAGCCGACGGCGTAGATGTTATCAACTACTCCATCGGAGGCAGCAGAACTTCGCTGACCGCACCGCAAACAGCGGCCATGTATCAGGCAGCGGTCGCTGGTGTGTTCGTCTCCGTGTCTGCGGGTAACAGCGGCCCCAGTCCCGTCACCGTGGGAACCCCTGCCCCATGGGTGGCCAGCGTGGCCAATGGTACTTACTCCGGCGATTACTACGTCAACGCCTTGGATGTACTTATAGGTGATGGAGTGAGCCAAATGGCCGCCATCGAGGGTGGAATAACCGCACCGCTTGCCGAAGTGGGTGACGTTTCAGGTCCGGTCGTGATTGCCGAACCTTCGCTGGCATGTTTCGAAGGCGGCACCGCCGCGCCACTGGAAAACGCAGATGCGATCGAAGGAAATATCGCTTTGATCGCTCGCGGTGAGTGTACTTTCGCCGAGAAAGTTGAGCGCGCTCAACTCGCCGGCGCCAGCGCGGTTGTGGTATACAGTGATGATCGCCCCATAACCATTATGGGTGGTGACGGCACTTTTGACATTCCCGGTGTAATGATAGGTAATGCAGACGGTGTGACCCTAACTTCATTGATCGAAGAGGGTGTGTCGGTTAATGCTCATATGAGCGCCGGTTCGTTTATGCCCGTTGAATCGGTAGGCAGCCAGGTTGCCGCAAGCTCGTCTCGCGGTCCTAACGGCAACACAGGCGATATCATCAAACCCGACGTCATCGCTCCGGGTACTCGCATTCTTGCGGGATTCACCCCAGCACCGATGTTTGGCGCACAGGGTCAAAACTACGCTTACCTGACCGGCACCTCCATGTCTGCACCTCACGTTGCGGGTATGGCGGCACTGTTGGGTGACCAGCACCCGACCTGGAGCCCCGCTCAGATCAAGTCTGCGCTTATGACTACCGCTCGCCAGGACGTGGTAAAAGAAGATGGCACCACGCCGGCTGATCCTTTCGACATAGGTTCGGGTTACACCCGGCCGGTAGAAGCGATGAACCCCGGCTTCACTTACAACCTGGGCGCGGGTGACTACCTTGGCTTTATGTGTGGCACCGGCGAGGAGACCTTCGTAACCGCCGAGTCAGAGATGAGCTGTGCGGACGTTGTCGCAGCAGGTTATTCCACTGACCCAAGCCAGTTGAACTACCCTTCGATCGCTGCGGAAGACGTAACGAACGAGGAAGTCATCAGCCGTACCGTGACCGATGCCACCGGTGAGTTCATCTCCTACACCGCGACCATCGAAGCACCTGCAGGTTTCGATATTACGGTCAGCACCTTTGACGCCAGCGGCGCAGAAACCGAAGGCGACACTCTGGTCGTACCCGCCAACGGCACTGCGAGCTACGCCTTGACCATTAACAAAAACGCCGACGCGGTTATCGGTGAGTGGGTATTTGGGGCGATCACCTGGACGTCAGAAGCGGGTTATGTGGCACGTTCACCCATCGCGTTGAAAGCGGCGACAACCATCGAGATTGAAGTACCGGACTCGCTGTCGCTGGAACTGCATCGCGGTCGCGCTTCGTTCCCGGTGAGAATGCGATACACTGGCAGCACCAGCCTGGATTACGCGGGCCTGACTGCACCCTTTGGGGCTACGGGTACGGTATTGCAGGATCCCGAACTCCCCTATTCCTTCAACGAAGAGGGGCTCGGCTTCCACGCCTTCCTGGTTCCCGAAGAAACGAAAGTTGCGCGTTTCAGCCTGCGTGACGAACTGGTAAGCGTCAGCGGTACCGATATCGACCTGTACGTCTATCGCTGTATTGAGTACAACTGTGAGCTGTTACAGCGTTCCTGGTATCTGGGTGCTGACGAAGACGTTACGCTGGTTGACCCGGAGCCGGCGAACGACGCAGAGCTTGGCAACTTCTATCTCGTCTTCGTTCATGGTTACAACTTGAACGGCGAAGAGAGTGTGGATTACACCATGCCTGTCTGGATCGTCGATACAGCCGAGTCCACTACGAGCATTCGCTCAACAACTCGCGCGGTCAACGGACGTTCCAACATCGTCTCAATTACGACTCGTAACCTGGAGCCTGGCTACCTGTACATGGGTGGCGTCACCTTCTACAACGAGGCGGGTGAGGCGCAAGGCACCACGGTGCTGGAGGTTACTCCCTAAGCGTAAACAGGGGAAGCCGAAAGGCTTCCCCTGCTACTTTTAAGAAAGAAAAACACAACTTAGATTTATTAAATGCCACTGAGGTGACTTATGAAAATTCTTGTAAAACTTTTTTCCGCGCTGGCTTTGTCGGCGTTTTTGGCCGGCACTGCCAATGCGACGCTGATTACTCAGCGCCTGCTGGAAGTAGCACAAAATGGCGACACCACTGACATCGGATCTGTCACCATAGACACCGCTGGCGCCGTCATTGACAGCACCTATGGAACAGGTACTGTAAGCAGCGTCGTGACTTTCAACTTCCTCGACACAGTCGATATTCCACAAAGCGATATCACGTTCTTTGAAGCGGTGTTTGATACTAATGACCTGTCCGCCGGCCTGGAGTATCTGGTATTCGACGTTTTCGTCTCAGCGACCGGCTGGCAATTCGATGGTTTTTATGATGACTTCGATCCCGCGAGTGGCTACTACACCGTCTATGACGCCTCCGGCCTTGCCTTCAGCAATGGTCTGGCTCTGGGCGCCGTTACCTTGGATACACCAGCGACGGTTTCTGAGCCCGCAGGCATTGCCCTGTTCGGCACCTTGCTGGGTTTGATCGCATGGCGTCGTAAAAAGATGGCTTGATGTTTAGCCCGGATGAGTCACCGTACTGGTGAAATATCCGGGTTAGCTCTTAAAAAGTAAAGGCGCCGTATGGCGCCTTTTTTTATTGTCTTTTTTGTATGCGACCAGCCCCTTATCAAACCACCGGCAATTCGATATCCGCAAAAAGCGCATCCACTTCACTTTTGCTTTGGCAGGCAAAGGCCGCGTCCACCCGCTCGCGGGTCAGATGCGGCGCAAAACACTCGATAAACTCATACATATAACCGCGCAAAAAGGTGCCGCGCCGACAACCTATCTTGGTGACGCTGGAGGCAAACAAGTGACTGGCGTCAATGGCGATGAGATCGCTGTCGGCCACAGGATCCACCGCCTGTTGAGCGACAATACCAACACCCAGACCCAAGCGCACATAGGTTTTTATCACGTCTGCATCTGCGGCGGTAAACACCACCTGTGGTGCTAAATTCGCCGCAGTAAAGGCATCGTCCAGGCGCGAGCGCCCAGTAAAGCCAAACACATAGGTCACCAAGGGGTGCGCGGCGACATCTTCCAAAGTGGGCTTAGAGCACTGCGCCAGCGGGTGGTTCTCAGGCACCAGCACGCAGCGATTCCAGCGATAGCACGGCAGCATCACCAGATCACTGAACAGCTCCATCGCCTCCGTGGCAATCGCAAAATCCACCGTGCTCTCTGCGGCCATTTCCGCGATCTGCATCGGGGTACCCTGATTCATATGCAGGGATACTTCGGGATAGCGCCGTATAAAGGCACTGATGGTTCGGGGCAGCGCGTAACGCGCCTGGGTGTGGGTGGTGGCAACACTGAGGCTGCCGCGTTTTTCGTTGGCGTACTCTTGCGCAACCTGCTTGATGTTGTGCACTTTCAGGAGCACGTCAGCGGCAAAGTCGAGAATCACTTTACCAGCGGGCGTAATATGCGTGAGGTGCTTACCGCTGCGGGCAAACACCTCAACACCCAGCTCATCCTCTAGCTGGCGGATTTGCTTGCTGATGCCAGGTTGCGAGGTAAACAGGCTCTGCGCCGTGGCCGACACATTAAGGTCATGCTTTGCCACCTCGGAAATATAGCGCAGTTGTTGCAGTTTCATTACCCGACACCCTCGTTCTCGTTACGCTGGTTCCGCTCCGCCCTGCTGCAAGCATACCGACCTGACGCTGAATTGCCACCGCTAAAAACGTAAAAAGCCCACACCCGCAGACACTCAGTAGTAGGCTTGCGAACGGTCCGTGTGGTCGGTTTGATCACGCACACCCGCCAGCATGGGCAAGTGCTCAAGCAGGGTTTTTTCCACGCCGCCTTTTAAGGTCTGATCAACCGCCGCACAGCCCTGACAGCCACCGCCAAATTGCAAAATGGCATAGTTGTCCTCGGTGATTTCCACCAGGCTAACCTCCCCGCCGTGGGATGCCAGAGATGGATTAATTTCGTTATACAACAGGTAGTTAATGCGATCTTCTAAGGGGCTGTCTTCACCGACTTGGGGCATTTTCGCGTTGGGTGCGCGGATCGTGAGTTGCCCGCCCATGCGGTCTTTGGCGTAATCCACCAGCGCGTCTTCCAAAAACGGCAGGCTCCTGGCGTCAAACCAGGCGGTAAGATTCTCCATTTCCCGCTTCTCATCACCCTCTTTAACATCGCCCTCGCGACAATAGGCAATACAGGTCTCCGCCTTGGGTGTGCCGGGCTGGTTGATAAACACCCGAACGCCCAGCGCATCCTCTTGCCTTGACAGTAACTCACGCAGATACGCCTGCGCCGATTCGGTAATGGTGACCATTGTCCCCTCACTAGTCTGACTAAACTACTCGGGTATTCTAACACAGTCTGCCAAATACCGTGCACGCAGCTTGTCGTTGCCGGGCTAACCCAGATTCGCGGCAAAACAGCAAAGACCACACGGGCAGTTCCCCTTGCATTGACAGACAGTTGTAAACAAACCCGACAACAAGCCCTTGATTTTGAACCAATCGCCCTTATGATATGTCGAACTCACATTACGCAATAAAGCGTTGAACACGGAGATGACAATGCAAGACAACAACATGTTTGGTAGCCCTTCAGTTGGCATGGAATCAGCACTGGCCACCAATAAAGTATTGAGAAACACCTATATGCTGCTGGGGCTGACGCTGCTGTTCAGCGCCATCACTGCGGGCATTTCTATCGCCATCGGGATAAGCCCTGGCGTAGGTCTAATTCTGACGCTGGTGGGCTTTGGTCTTTTATTTGCGGTAAACCGCACCGCCGATAGCGGCACGGGGCTGGTAATGATCTTTGCCTTTACCGGCGTCATGGGGGCATCCCTGGGGCCCATGCTGTCCTACTACCTGGCCGTACCCGGTGGTTCCGCTCTGGTAATGCAGGCGCTAGGTGGCACCGCGCTGATATTCTTTGCCCTGTCGGCCTATGCGTTGACCACCCGTAAAGACTTTTCCTTTATGGGCGGCTTTTTGATGGTTGGCCTGATGGTGGTTGTTGTGGCGATGATCGCCAATATCTTCTTCAGCATCCCCGCCTTGTCGCTGGCGATTTCCGCAGCGGTTGTCTTTATCATGTCCGGCATGATTTTGTGGGACACCAGCCGCATCGTCAACGGCGGTGAAACCAACTATATTCGCGCCACGGTGTCACTGTATCTGAACATCTACAACCTGTTCATACATCTGCTGAGCCTGCTCACCGCTATGAGCGGCGACGACTAAGCGCAGCGTTCACCTGACAACCCCGGCGCTGCCGGGGTTTTTTATTGGCATTCCTGAATGATGCTCTATGAAATACACTTTAGTGGTCAGCTCCAACCCGCGCCAGCGCGGTAACACGCTGGCGCTGGATTTTGCCAACGCCCTACTCGATAAGAAGCATACACTTTGCTGCGTATTTTTTATGGACGAAGGTGTCAGCACCGCGCTTAGCAGCTGTCTCTACGCCCAGGACGAACGCAATATCCGCGAGGACTGGGCACAGCTTGCAGATCACTGCGAGCTTACTGTTTGCAGTGCCTCTGCGGTAAAGTACGGCGTGCTCGGTGACATCGAGGCAAAGCGAGCCACTTTACACCCCGCATTTACCCTCGACGGCCTGGGAGTCCTTGTTGCAGCCACGGCAAAAAGTGATCGTGTGGTGAATTTCTAATGGACAACAGCGTATTGATTATCAGCCGACACCCGCCCTATAACGGCGGCAAGGCACGCGCAGCACTGGACGCGGTGCTGGCCTTTGCTGCCTTTGACAGGCCGGTCAATCTGCTGCTTACCGACGCAGGCGCGAGCCAATTGATAAAGAATCAACACAGCGCCTCCCTGGGTTGTAAAAACCACGCCAGGATGCTCTCGGCGCTGCCACTTTACGGCGTTGAAAAAGTCTATGTAGAAAGCGGTAGTGCGAAGCGCTTTGGCTTAAACACCGACAACAGCGCCCTGCCTTTTTGTTGTATTTCTGACGTCAGCTTAATTGACTTTATCAATCGGCATCGGCATGTGGTGAGCCTGTAATGAACACTTTACATGTTTTATTGCACTACAGTGATTCTCTGCTTGCGCGCTGTATGGATGCGCTTGCAGAGCAGGACACCCTGCTGCTTGCGGGCGATGCGGTATTTCACCACGCCGACTCTATTCTCAGCCAAAACCCAGCCTGTGGTATCGCCGCCTTGCAGGAGGATTTAATACTCTACGGTATTGATCAGGCCGCCTGTGCAGTGGTCACCCTGGAGCACTTTGTGACGCTCACCGAAAATCATCAGCGGCAGATCAAATGGGCGTAATTGACACCAACGAGGAAGGCTTTTTACTGGATCACAACAGTTGGTCAGAAAGCATCGCCAGGGAGTTGGCCACACGCGAAAATATTGCACTGGAACAAGCGCATTTTGAAATCTTATATTTACTGCGCCAGTATTACGCGCAATTTGACAGTTCGCCGGCCATGCGCGCACTGGTAAAATACGTGCAAATTAACCTGGGTAAGGACAAGGGCAACAGCCTTTATTTGCTCTCGTTATTTCCTGGCTCGCCCGCGAAAATCGCCAGCAAACTCGCCGGACTTCCCAAACCAGACAACTGCTTATAAACCCATGCCCCTAAGCCATATTCAAGCGGATCACTACCAACGCCTGCTCGATGAAAAAACCCGGCGCGTCGCCACGCAAATGGCCGTGTTTAATGCCCCAAAAGCCACTGTTGTGCCCTCAGCCGCGCTGGAATTTCGCGTGCGCGCGGAATTTAGAATGTGGCACGATGGGGACGAACTTAACTACGTGATGTATAAGCCTGGCGAACCCGACACACCCATCGCCATCACCGATCTTCCCATCGCCAGCGCAGACATTCGCCGCCTGATGCCCCTGCTGCGCGAGCGCCTGCAAAACAGCGACACGCTGAGAAAACGGCTTTTTCAGGTGGAGTTTTTAAGCACCCTGGCGGGGGACACCCTGGTTACCTTAATCTATCATCGTCAGCTCGATCAAGCCTGGCACGTCGCAGCCGAGCAGCTGGCCCAGGACTTAGCCATACAAATTGTAGGGCGCGCCCGCAAACAAAAAATCGTACTTGAGCGCGATTATGTGGTGGAAAAACTCAGCGTCCACGGCAGACAGTGGCAATACCGCCAATACGAACAGGCGTTTTCCCAACCCAATGCCGGGGTCAATTGCAAAATGCTGGAATGGGCCACGGATTGCGCAAGCGCATTAAGCGGCGACTTATTGGAGTTATACTGCGGCAACGGTAATTTCACCCTGCCCTTGTCGCGTTGCTTTGATCAGGTCATCGCCACAGAAATGGCCAAGTCCGGCATTAAAGCCGCTCTTGCAAACTGCGCGCAAAACCGTATCGACAATATCCAGTGCGTGCGCTTGTCCGCTGCGGAGGTTTCCCAGGCCATGAACGGTACTCGGATCTTCAGACGCCTGGCGCATTTGCCAAAACCACTGCCAGAGTATCAACTGCACACCGTATTTGTAGACCCACCGCGAGCGGGTTTAGACCCGGCAACACTGCGCATGGTCGCAGATTTCAAGGACATTCTTTATATTTCCTGTAACCCGGATACCCTGGCGGAAAACCTGACAACTCTGACTAAAACCCACCGCATAAAGCGCTTTGCGATGTTTGATCAATTTCCCTACACCCATCACCTGGAATGCGGCATGTGGCTGACCCGGCGTTGAGTCGCGCCCTATAAAGAAGCCAGGGTCTCATCCACCCAGAGCGGCACTTGCTCGGAAGCTGGCCCCAGGCGATGACCGTCGAACAGTGCGGAGACATCACTGGGCTCAAGGTTGATTTCCAGGGTGCTGGCACCGTTAGCACGGGCGCTTTCGACAAAGCCCGCCGCCGGATACACCGCCCCTGAAGTGCCGATGGCAACAAAGCGCTCACAGTTGTACAACGCGATATCAATTTTCATCATCTGATACGGCATTTCGCCAAACCAGACCACATCCGGTCGCAGTCCACCGCTTTTGTGACAGCGCTCGCAGGCGTCCGCCGCGGTAAAATCGCTCTCCCAGACAAAGCTCTCACCGCAGTGCTGACACAGAGCCCGTTTTAACTCACCGTGCATATGCAGCACGGATGCACCCGCGCGCTCGTGTAAGTCATCAACATTTTGGGTGACGATCAACAGTTTGTCACCCATCGCCTGTTGCAGCTTTGCCAGGGCTATATGAGCGGCATTGGGCTTAACATCTGCCAACTGCGCGCGGCGGATATTGTAAAACTCGTATACAGTATCAGGATGGGCCGCAAAACCTTCCGGGGTGGCAACATCTTCGGGTCTGAAGTGTTGCCAAAAACCGTTTTGCGGGTCGCGAAACGTCGCAATACCCGACTCAGCAGAAATACCGGCACCGGTTAATACCACAAGCCGGGGGGTTAACGATGACTGCATACTTATCATCCATGGTTGAAAGAAACCACGCGCCAAAAGGAAGCTTACTCCCCTGACGTCCTCGTTTTTTGTTAGTACGCGCATTTCCTGGAAAGCGCAGGCACAGGGTATTACTTAAAGCCTGTGAATATCAAGCTTTACGGATCGCGTGCAAAGGCAGTATGGAAATGGTGCCCGAGGCCGGAATCGAACCGGCACGGCTGTCTCCAGCCGAGGGATTTTAAGTCCCTTGTGTCTACCAATTTCACCACTCGGGCAGTGAGAAGGCGCGCATTTTACCATAGTTTTTGCATTTGCCTAGAGCCAATGCTGTAAAACGAAAAGCAGGCATTGGGCTGCCAGTCGCGTTACACTGCGCATTTTTATCAGCCCATGCTCACGATGAAACGTTTTTTACTGGTCTTAACGGTGCTGCTGGCCGTACTTATCGGATTGGGGCTTTGGCTCGGCCGCAATAGTGACATGCAGCTAGCGCTATTTGAAATGCTGATAGAAAAAAGCACGGGGCTGACCCTCATCCTGGAAGACCCGAAAATGGATCTTGGCAACGGCAGCTTCAGTGCATCGCGCCTTGCCCTGGTACCACCTGAAAACCCCGCTCAACCCCATATCAACGCCCAGGATCTGGGAATCGCTATCAATCGCACGGGCAATACCGGCGCGGGATTTTTACAGGCCAGTGTCAGCGCCACCGCCATTACTGTATTTGCCTCTAACAAAGGCGACTCGGTAAATCCCAGCCCGAAACAATGGGTAAATTACTTGCGTTACCTACCCGATCAACTGCGCATCGATGTATTTCATATTATCAGCGCTCAAGATGTCACCCAGGTGATCAGCGCCACGGACATCAAAGGGCAGCGCGAAAGTACCCAGCAATACGACCTTACGCTCAACTATCTTCACCAGGGCGAAGTGCTGCAAGTTTATGCCTCGGTAAGCGACACCAGCCGCAGCAATCAGCAAAGCGCCTTGCTTGGCAGTGCCAGCATATCCGCTGAGGATTTTACCCAAATTGAACTGAGTGGCAGCGTGCGCGGCGATGCGCGCGAGTTCAACTACCAACTGTCCATGTCAGCGTATATTCCCGACCTGAGTAATTACCGCGACCTGATCGCCGGACAATCGGGCACGGTATTGGGCGGCGGCTTAACCGCAGCGGGTTTATTAGAAGGCAACAATACAGCGCTGACCATCAGCGACGCACGCTTTTCGCTACAAAACCTGCCCAGCTACGCTTTTCAGGCAAGCGGTGAGATTCACTATGCCTTCGATGGCAGTAACAGTCTGGCATTAACCGCAAGCGGTCAGCTGGGCGATCCAGAGTTACTGCGCAACTGGATTGATATCGATCTGAAAGAGCTGGGTGAAGCCAGAGCGACACTCGACCTGGGCGGTTCTCTACAGGCACTGCGCGCTGAGCGCTTTACCCTGTCCACCTTCGCTGACAACGGCCTGCAATTGAGTTTGACAGGTGAAGCTCTGCCCGATGTCACCCCGGCAAGTGACAACAGTATCACCGGACTCAACAGACACCGCGCCAGCTTCAGCGCCTCCGGGCCAACACTGGCCTTGCTTCAACCCTGGGTGGGTAAACTGCCAGTGGAACTGGGAGCCTGGCAGATAAAGAGTACACTTCAACAAACAGCGGCGGGCATTGCCTTATCCGAGATGCAGTTGTCAGCGGGCGATAACAACACGGTGCGTATCAGCGGCGCAAACGGCAGCGCACTGATTACACCGGCTACGGATAACAGCGAAACCCGCATTAAAGATGCGCTACTACCCCTGAAGGCTCGCATCGCCAATATCGCTGCGCTCACCGAGCTGCTGGGCATTGACCCTGGCGCGAACTACCACGGTATCGGTCCTGTTGTCATTGATGCGGTGCTTGAACAAGGTGCAGCGCAGTGGTCACTGAACAAGGTCAGCGCAGACATCAAGCAGCCCTACCTGGTCGCAAACGCCAGCGGGGCTATACAGTCACTGACCGACACGCCACAGGCAAAATTCGCCCTGTCACTGACACGCCTGAGCCCACAACTGCTTGGCGAGCGACTCCCTGAACAACTGCTTAGGGCGACTGAAGGCGCTGCTATCACCGGCTCCGCGGAACTAAAGGCGACCCAGGACAGCGCTTCACTGTCGGCGATAAATCTTCGCGCCAGCGGTTTTGCGAACACCCAGATCAGTATCAACGGCGCCTTAAACGACCTCTACCGCCCCGCAGGACAGGTGGCCTTGCAATTTAACAGCGACAATCAAGCGCTGTTACAACAACTGAGCGGTCGCGCTATCGCCCGCAGCAAAGGGCGCCTGGATGCTCGCATCAGTGATAAGGGTATTCGCCTCGATGGCGGTGTCGATTTTAACAAAAGCCACTTTCAGCTTGGCGGCGAGCTGCGCAGCAAAAATGACAGGCTTAGCAGCATTGCTCTGTCGATTGACAGTAAAGCGCTGTGGCTGGCGGACCTGGGCATCGCTGCGCAAACCAGCGAAGCGAGTGACCAGGATGAGCCGGGCAGCCCCCTTAGCCTGTCGAGGTACTTGGATAAAGCCCCGGCGCTGCCTTTCGATCTGCAGATAAATCTGGGCAGGGTTTACGGTGCCAGCTCAAAACTGGACGGCTTACGCCTGCACCTCGACGCCTCCGACAGGCGCTATCTGCTCCGGGATTTTACCGTGCAATACGGCGAGGCCATCGGTGAAATGCGCGGCATTATCGATCACAATGGCAGCACACCGTTTGTCTCTCTGGCGGTGGATGCCCGGCAAATTGCCCTGGGTAAACTGCTGACCGACCTCGGCATGGCGGCGCCAATAGATGGAGCGCTGTCCCTTCGTGGCGGCCTGTCTGCTCTTGGTGATACACCCGCCAGCCTGCTCAACGCCCTGGATGGCAGTCTTTCCATCGCGCTTGAAAAAGCACTGATCCAAGGCGCCGCCTACGATATGCTGGCCACTGACATTCTGGCATGGCTCTACACCGGTGCTTCCCAGCAGGCAAGCACGTTTGTGGATTGCGCCATGGCGCAGATCGCCCTCGCTAAGGGCGTCGCCCACACCGACACCTTGTTTGTGGAATCCCCCAATATGATCGCCACCGGCAAAGGCAGTATCAACTTCCACAACGACGGCATTGACTTCCGGGTTACGCCCTACTCCAAATCCCGCCGTTTGCAAGTGCCGGCAACAGTGAAAATCAAAGGCACGCTGCAAAACCCCGAAGTGAAACCCTCTGTCGCCAAGGCCGCTGCGGACGCCACCGCCGAGGCACTGTCGCTGCTGCCAAAACTGCTGCTAAAGGCGTTCGGTGCCGATAAATATCAGGTCAAAGCCAGACCCTGTGAACCGCGTCAGACTCCCTCGCAGTCTAGGCATTGACGTAAGCAGAACGCCTGAGCCGCGTTCCAATTACGCTCGCAGGGCAAGCTGTGCTACCATCGCGTCGATAACAACGTCGAGACATCACAATGGCTGCAACCCGCGGAGAATTCAGTTCACGTTTTGGATTTATCATGGCCGCCGCAGGCAGTGCGGTTGGCCTGGGTAATATCTGGGGATTTCCCACCCAGGCTGCCAGCAACGGTGGTGCCGCGTTTTTATTGGTGTATTTGCTTTTAGCCTTTGTCCTGGCCTACCCCGCGCTGATGGCGGAGTTAATCATCGGCCGCCATGCCCACGCCAACACGGTCAGCGCCTTAAAACAGATCAGCAACGGGCCGGTAAGCGCCCGAATCGGTGCGACAACGGGCATTATCGGTTTTACCGTGGCCAGTTTAATTTTGAGTTTCTACGCGATTGTCGCCGGTTGGATGATAGCCTACTGTCTCGGCTCGCTGTTTGAACTGTTTGGCCTGCACGGTATTCACGCCTGGTTGATAGAGTTTTCTTTTTCACGCAATATCTTGTTTGCCGCAGTATTCATGTTGCTGACCGTGGGCATTATTTCCAAGGGCGTGCAATCGGGTATCGAGCGCTGGTCATCGCGTCTCATGCCCGCGCTGTTACTGATGCTGGTCGCTCTGGTCGTGTATGTGCTGACCCTGCCCGGAGCGATGCAGGGTTTAAAAGTCTATTTACAACCGGATCTTTCCTCTGCGCTGCAACCGGAGCTGATTGTGGCGGCGCTGGGTTCGGCCTTTTTCTCCCTGTCTTTGGGCGTGGGTACTATGCTGGTCTACGGCTCTTATATCAACGACCGGGAACACCTGCCCAAACTCGGTGGCATGGCCACTCTGGTGGATGTCTGCATCGCTGTGGTGGCGGGCTTTTTGGTGTTACCTGCCATGTACGTGGCGGCCCACAACGGGGTTCAGATTTTCACCGAAAGCGGCGCCCTGCTGTCGGAAGACACCCTGATTTTTACTGTTTTGCCCGCATTGTTTGAGAGCATGGGCACTGCGGGCATTGTGGTTTCCAGCGTATTTTTCTTTTTGATGAGCATTGCCGCCCTGACCTCGTCTATTTCCATGCTGGAAGTGCCGGTGGCCTATACCGTAGAAACCTACAACCAACCCCGTCACCGCGTCACCTACCTGATCGGCGGGGCTATTTTCCTGGTCAGCCTGGGTATTTTACTGAATTTCGACACCCTTTTTGGCTTTGTTATCGCCCTGACCACGCGCTACAGCCAACCCCTGCTGGGCTTTATGCTCTGCGTGTTTGCAGGCTGGGTATGGCATCGCAACTCACTGCTGGCCGAGCTGCAAAAGAACGATGCCAATGCGGAACACAGCCTGTTCTGGCGCATCTGGCCAGGTTACGTGCGCTACGTCTGCCCCCTGGTCATTCTCGGTATTTTCGCCCAGTCCCTGCGCTGAACAATGCGAGGTGGTGCCGCCATCACCGCCTCGCAAGCTCGTATTTCGCCGCTAACGTATAGGCTTTGTAACAATTGGCGGCTCAAGCCGATTATTTGGTCAATTCCTTAAAAACCCTGCATATTTACACTTTCTTATATTGTATGATGGCGCGAAATGCTGTCCAGATTACTGGATGGCCATCCTGGAGCTTATCGCCATTGCCAAAAAACCGGCATGGCGGGTTGTTATCACCAAAGAGAATGATGATGAAATCACCTTTACGTTATCTGTCGGCTTTTGCCTTTGCAGCCTCATTGTTACTGTCGGGCGCAGCTTCGGCACAGACACCCGTGGTTACCTTGGACGGCCTGCCCGCCGAGCCACTGATTGGCGAAAGCGCCTGTTTCGATGCGGTGTTTGAGAACAGCTCTGGCACCATCGGCTATGGCCCCTACCTGATCATAGCGTATCCGCCCAATTTAGACGTGGAGTCGGTCAATTTCATCAGCCAGAATGCCAGCAGTGAGCTGATTGGCACCTTCGATGCCGGTGGCGTACTCACAGACCCCATCACCGGCGGCACGATCACCGGCATTGAGAACGGGCAGGCCTTTCTCTACCGCTATCCCATCGGCGCGGTAGCCCAATCCAGCCCCGATTTTTCTTTAGAAATCTGTACCAGGCCCAGCGTCGCTGCTGTGCTTAACGCTGCTCTGCCGGTGAGCGTAACCCCCGGTTTTGAATTTGGCGACACACCAGAGGGAACCAACGGCCCAGTGACCGCCGCCGCAGTTGATGAGAATGTAACACCAGTGCTGGCGCGTATCAACAAGACCCACTCTGCCCCAGAGAACGAGCGCCCACCCGGCCCCTCGCACCGATTTACCTATACCGTTGCAGTTGATATCTCTGACCAGGCAACCATCGATAATGTGCAGTTCGATGATATTCTGTCGAATAAGCTGCAATGGACGGGCACCACTGCCGCCGATATCACCGTAACCGCCGCCAACGGTAGCAACTGTGCTGTAAACATCACACCCAACGTGGACAGCGACAGCGCAGATAAATATGTCAACAACCCCGGCGGCACTCTGACCGTGACCTGTGATTCACTTACCGGCACCGCCGGCCCTAATGACCTGAGCTTCAGCTTTGAAGTGTTTGCGGTGGATATTCTTGCGGAGGGCGTAAACAACAGCCAGGATATCGTCAACAACGAAGTTACCATGAACGGTAACTACGATGGTGCTGCTATTCCCCCACTGAGTGACAACACAGACGTAACTATTCGTCAATCCACCATGGTTAAGAGCGTAAGCGGCTCTAATACTCCAGGCTCTACCGATTTGGTGTACACCCTGAACTTCCGTGTGTCCGATTACACCGGCGGTGCGAGTGCTTATACGCTGGTGGATGAATTACCCGATGGTATCAGCTACACCGCCAGCAGCACAAACATCACCATTAACGGCGCAGCGCAAACGCCCCCTGAACCAACGGTAGCCAACAACACACCAAATGCCGGGCAAACTCGACTCACCTGGAATCTTCGCAGTATTTTTGGAGCGGATTTACCGGCCGGCGCAGTTGGTACCATCAGCTATGCCGGCAGCATCGATCAATACTACGCCGGCGATACCGAAGCGGTGGCCGCGAACGATACCCTGACCAACAACGCCGAGACCGACTATACATTGACTGAAGGCGGCGTAAGTCAAAACACCTCAAGCGCCAGTATTCTGATTCCGCCCAACACCTTGCGCAAAAGCATTATCGACCCAAACCCCGTACCGGCGACGTTTACCCCAGGTCAAGCGGTGACCTTCCGCCTGGAAATGACCATACCGGCGGGCAGCACCGACGATGTGGTCATCACTGATTTTATGCCCTTGCCGGTGATTCCCGTGGGCTCTGCTGTGGGCGCTGCTGACAGTAGTATTACCAGCGTGACCATTCCCACCGACCCGACCTTTTTACAGGAAAGCAGCCCGGGCGGTGACCTCCTTAGAGACCATATGGTCGTCACTGTCGATGCCAGCAACAACTCGGTTTCCGTGGCTTTTGATAACGATATTGTCGTCGTCACCACCCAGATTATCGCGGTGGACATCGCCACCGTCATCACCTCCGATCCCTATGCAGACGGGCTGGTGCTGTCCAACCTGATGCAAATGGAGTACCACAACTCCAACCCGGTACTCAGTTCAGAACTGTTTACCATCAATATTGAACTGGATGCCCCCGAGCTGAACATTACCGCGGGTGTGACAGCAGCCGACAATCCGGCTGCCACGTTTACGCCTGCCGTCCCCGCAGACCCCAGTACGGAACTGGCTGACAGCGATGTTGGCAATATCGATGCGGCCGACATCCTGACCTACACCTTTACGGTGGAAAACACCGGTGGTTCCAGCGCACACAACGTGCTGATCACCAGCCCCGTTGTAGCCGGTCTTAACTGTAACGATGGCTCGGTAACGGTGGTCAACGGTAATGGCACTAACCTGGGCTTTAGCGGTAACCTCAGCACGGGCATCACCCTGAACGATCCACTGGATGGCAACGACGACAACCCCGTCGGGGGCGGTGCGCCCTTTGGCAGCGACACGGCGCTGGTAAGTGTTCAGTGTACGGTTAACAGCAGTGCCGACGTCTCCAGCACCCTGACCAAAACCGCAGAAGCGACCTGGACGGCCACAGCGGCCAGCACCGAGACATTCCCTGCGGTCAACGATACCGCCGATGCCACATTGACCAGCCCCAGCGTGGAAAAATCCTACAGCACCATCGTACCCGTGGGCGCGGCGGCTGCGGCGAATATTGGTGAAATTGTCACCTACCAACTGGTGGTAACCGTGCCCGAGGGCGAGATGCCGGCGGCAAGGGTGGTTGATACTCTGCCACCGGGCATGGCGGTGGTTGATGTGGTTTCCGTAACAGGCAGTGCGGGTTTGAGCAGCAGTCAGGGGCCCATCTCTGGCATTGCTGCTACAGTCTCTGATATAGGCGCTGCGGCGATTGACCAGGGCCGTCGCCTCACGCTGGATTTTGGCACGTTGACCAACAGCAACAGCAATAACGCGGTGGCTGAAACCATTACCATTGAGTTCCGTGCACAGGTGCTTAACGTCAACACCAACGTGCAGGGCCACGCCCTTATCAACAGTGCGGCTCTTAACTGGACGCCCACAGGTGGCAACCAGCAAAGTGCCAGTGCCACCTCCGATCCCATCACCGTCAACGAACCCACGCTCACGGTGAGTAAAAGCTTTAGTGAAACCACCGGTGATGGCGGTGCCAATTTTACCGGCACGATTGTGATTACTAACACCTCAGGCACTGATGCCTACGATGTGCAACTGGCGGATTTGCTCGCCGGGGATATGCACTACAGCAATATCAGTTTTGCAGGTAACTGTGGCGTGCATACGGACAACTACGATGGCGCCGCGACCCCGGAGAGTCTCGATGTCAGCTGGGATACCTTCGCAGCGGGCGATACCTGCACCATCACATACGATGTCAGCTTTGATACCAACCCCGTTGCCGGCGCCGTACTGACCGCGCCCGTCGATCTCCAATGGCACAGTATTGCAGGAGCGCCACCTGCCACCTCACCGCACAATACTTTTGGTGTTGAGCGTACAGGCGATGTCACGGATCCTGGCCAAAGCAACGATTATCGCACCAACAACAGCGCCACCTTTACCGTGAGCGGCGCGGCCATCAGCAAAACCTTGAAGTCGACAGACTCTCCCCTTACCGATGGCCTGGCGGTAACTCCCGCTGGCGGTTCGGCGCTGACGGTTGGTGAAAGCATCACCTTTACCATCACTGTCACCATACCCGAGGTTGATGTCAGTAATCTGGTGGTAAGCGACACACTGCCGACAACGGGTATGGATTTCGAAATCACCGATACTCGAGTGGTTCGGGTGGGAGCGAATGGCGATATCACTGCTGCCACTCCCAACCCCACACCTGTTTACAGCAACAGCGGTGGCGCCGCCAATAATGACACCGTTACGCTGACCTTTGGCGCCGTTACGCATAACATTCTTGACGGCACCAATGCGGACGATGAAATCGTTATCGAAATTGACGCAATCGTCCTGGATGTGACCGCCAACGCAAACGGCAATGAAGCGGATAACTCTGCCTCGGTGGATTTTGGCGGCACCGCCGTAGCGACCGCGCTTTACCCCATGGAGGTTGCAGAACCCATCCTGGAGATTAGCAAATCTGTCAATCCCAACCCCGCTACCGCAGGTGATACAGTCACCTATACGGTCACCGTAAGCCATGATGCGGCCTCAACCATGAGTGCCAGCGATGTCAGCGTCAGCGATACCCTGCCCGCGGGCCTGACCCTGGTCAATGGCAGCAGCGGTACCGGCACCTGCCCCAGCGCGCCCACCTCCAGCAGCACCACCGGCAATGCTTTCAGCGCGAGCTGGAACGAGTTCCCTCTGGGTGCCAGTTGTGAGCTGACCTACCAGGCCACCGTGAACACCAATGCGGTGTACGGCGACAACATCAACAACACTGCGGCACTGAAATGGCATTCGTTGCCCGATACCTTCGGTGATCGCCGCGAATACAACCGCAGCGACACTGAAACTCTGACCGTCAGTGAGCCAGGCGTAAACATCGTCATGGTTGACAGTAGCAACCCCGACACACCCTTTGTCCTGGGTTCAGACGATAACGGTATCACCATTGGTGAGACCGCGACCTTCGATGTCACCGTCACCCTGCCCGATGGCAATGTTGACGATGCGGTGCTGCAAGTGCTGTTGCCCGATATCGGTGTGTCAGTGACTCCCGTCAGCTCGCAAATCATCAGCATTGGCAGCGACCTGACCATAGGCTCCGGCCTTGGTGCTGGTGCCGCCGGCAGCGCCTGTACCCCCCCATCGCCTACCTGTCTGGCATGGGACTTAGGTGATGTTGCCAATGCCAACGGGCCTGGGCCGAACACCATCGTGGTTCGCGTGGTGGCTATGGTTAACGACAACCCAGACAACACCGAAGCGGATGTCGGTCTGCCTGTTGTGGCCCGCCTGGAATCCCAGCAAAGTGACGGCACTCCCAATGCGCCGCTGCTGGACAACACTACCTTTGATATTGTGGTGCCTGAGTTGACGATTGAAAAGCGCACCGCAAACGGCACTGACGTTGCGCAGGTGGCTGCGGCTGACGTGCACCGCTTTACCCTGACGGTAAGCAACCCTGCCGCTGAGTCCTCAGCCACTGCACAGAATGTGCAAGTATCGGACGTCCTCAACGCCAGTATGCTGTGGGTGGACAACGCGAATGTCACCGGCACCTGTCCCGACCTCGCCATTGCCATTGCGCCCTTAGCTGACACCACAGGTACCGTGCAATTCACAATGACTAACTTGGCCGTCAATAGCAGTTGTACCATTGAGTACAACGTGAAGGTCAGCAACACCGTGGTGAGTCCGGGCTCATACCCCAACACCGCTACAGTAAGCTGGGACTCCACTACGGGTTCAGGGCAAAACCGCGCGCGTTCGGCAACGGATTCCGCAACTTTACAAACCGTGAACGGTGCGGCAATCACCAAAACCGTTCACAGCACCTCGGTGGTGTCGACCGATGAGTCGCAACACACCGCGGGCGTTACTGACGCCACCATCGGTGAAGAAATTGAGTATTTCCTCACCATGACCTTCGACGAAGGCGACACCAACAATGTTGTACTGGTCGATACTTTGCAAGACAATGCAGCGGGCGTCCTGCAGTACCTCAGCGCGTCGGTGTACAGTGTCGGTGGCAGTATCACCGTAAGTTCGCCAACGCCAGTCGTCGCAGGCAACAGCGTCACCTTTGCCTTCGGGAACGTCTCCAACGCGCCTGATGGCCTTAATGACACCAATGACCAAATCGTGGTGCGCGTAACCGCACGCGTAGTTGATGATACACTCAACGCCAACAGTGATCAGTTAAACAACGCAGCGGAGCTGACCTTTGATGACAATGGTGGCACTGCCAGCATCAGCAGCAGCGTAGACATAGACGTGGTCAGCCCGGCGCTTAACCTCAGCAACGACTACAGCGACTTCAGCGATGGCACCGCCACCGTGTCGCTCACCCTGGAAAACACCGGCACCGCCGATGCCTACCAGAGCGTGATTACCGAAACGTTTGACGCCAGCATCTTTGACGTCAACAGCATTACCGCGACGACCGTTCCCGCCGGTTACGAGCTTGTGGTCAGCGAGGCAGGTGGTATTATTACCGTGACCTTGCAAACCCTGGGCGATGAGACCGACCCCGCGCAGGTGCTGTCCCCCGGTGAAACCGCGAACTTTGAGTTCACCATTGACCTGCTGCCAGGCGCCAGCGCCACCAGCATCACCAGTACTGCTGATGCCAGCGCTACCACCCTGCCCGGTGATGACGCAACTGCGCAGGCCAATGAGCGTACCGTGACCGCCAGCGACCCCGCGAACCTCGGCATACCTGCACTCAGTGCTGCGAAAACGGTAGTCGATGACAACGGCGGAAATGTGGAGCCCGGCGATGTACTCACCTACACCATCACCGTCAACAACACTGGCGGCGGCGCGGCGACCAACGTTGCCATCAGCGACACGCCCGCGACACTGAGCCCGCTGAATATTGGCTCCGTTACCGCTGCCGGTGGCACTGTCACCAGCGGCAATGCCCCAGGCGACAGCGATGTGGCGGTGACGTTTGCCAGCATCGCGAACGGCGGCTCGGCCAGCGTCAGCTATAAAGTCACTGTGGCCTCGCCCTTCCCCGATGGCGAAGCCGCCGCGCAGAGCCTGAGCAATCAGGCGAATATCGACTATAAGGAAGGTTCGGCCTTCGTCAGCGATGACCCAGGCACCGGTGCGGCGGGTGACCCCACGGTCGTGAGCGTGGTTGCCGACCCGGTCATGCACATCAGTAAAACGGATCAGGTCGCCTCGGCGAATACTGGCAGCACCGTGGTGTATCTCATTACCTACGCCAACAACGGTACGCAGGACGCCAGCGGTGTGGTCATTACCGAAACGGTACCGACCAACACCACATTCAATGCCGCCTCCAGCACCGCCGGTTGGAGCTGTGCTGGCACCACTCCAGGCTCAAGCTGTAGCTTTGCGGTAGGCGATGTGGCCGGTGGCGGCGCTAACGGCACGGTAGAATTTGCGGTAACCGTCGACAGCACGCTACCCATTGGTGTTGTTTCAACCACAAACACTGTGTCGATCACTGAAGACGGCAAAGAATTTGGCCAGCCCGACTCTGTGCCCTCCACACATACGGCCACAGACAATACACCATTGTACGCTGCGCCAAGCTTTGTGCTGAATAAAACCGATGGCGGCGTCAATGCAGTACCTGGCGGTGTGCTGGTATACACCTTGAGCTATGAAAACAATGGCTCCCAGGATGCCAACGGTGTGGAATTGAACGAAACCGTACCGGCCAACACCACCTTTAACGCGGTCGCGAGCAGCGCGGGGTGGAGCTGCGCCGATGCTTCGCCCGCTGGCACCGCCTGTACCCTCACCATCGGTGCTCTGGCGGTCGGTGCAAGCGGTAGCGCCCAGTTTGCCCTGCGTGTGGACACACCCGCCGTTGTGGGGGCCGACCAAATCGCGAACAACGCCAGCATCAACGATGACGGCAACAGCGCTGCGGGTCTGGTCAGCGCCACGGCCAGCGACACCACGCCGTTGAACGCAAGACCCGACCTGGTGATCACCAGCACCGCCGACACCTCCACCGTGGAAATAGGCGATACCGTGGTATTCACCTACACCGCGAGCCTGGCGGGCAACCAAAACACCACCGGTGTTGTGGTTACTGTCACCGTACCTGAGGGCGCTGAGTTCGATGCCGCTAACAGCAGTGGCGCTTGGAGCTGCGGGGGCACTACAGCGGGCAGCGTATGTACAGCGACACTGGGTAATATGACCGTAGGCGACAGCACTGATCTGGACTTTGCCGTTACCGTGGTTGCAGAACCCGACAGCCGTCGTATAGACAGTGTGGTCAGCATTGACGATGCCGCCAGCAACACCGCCGAAACCACCATGAGCAACAACACGGCGACCACCCGTGTGGGCTTCCCGTCCAACACCGTACCCACGTTGGGCTTTTACCAGCTGCTGCTACTGATTGGCTTCATCACCCTGTTGGGCGCGCGTAGACGCAGGGTCTAGGCTGTAAACCCCAACAAAGCGCGTACTAAAGTACTAAAGGTACTAAAGGGGACGGTACTAAAGGCGTACTAAAGGGGACGGAGGGATTATTTTTTAATCCCTCCATCCCCTTTTCCCCCCGTCCCCTTTTCCCCTTTTCTCGCTTTTCTCATTTTTCTTCCCTTTCTCCCTTTTCTCTTTCTACTTCTCTATTTCTTCCCTTTTCCGCTTTCTCAAGCACCCTCCGAATACCTGCAATTGTTGGCCTGGCGTAGCATTCCCCATCGGCTCGGCGCATAATAAGCATTTTGACCCAGGGGAAAAACAATGGCCAAGCGCGTATATCTGTTCAATGAAGGCAATAAAGACGATCGCGAATTGTTGGGTGGCAAGGGCGCCAACCTGTGTGAAATGACCAACCTGGGTTTGCCTGTGCCCTTTGGTTTTGTTATCACCGCCCCAACCTGCCGCGAATTTTTCGAATCGGGTAACAAGTTGCCCAACCTCCTGGAGCAGGAATACCGCGTCGCGCTCGATCTGGTTGAAAAGAAGATGGGCGGACGCTTTGGCGACCCTGACAACCCGCTGCTGTTTTCGGTGCGCTCGGGCGCCGCAGTATCCATGCCCGGCATGATGAGCACTATTTTGAACCTCGGCCTGAATGACGAAATTACTGCGGGGCTGGCCAATAAAACCGGCAACCCGCGCTTTGCCTATGACAGCTACCGCCGCTTTATTCAAATGTTTGCCGATGTGGTGATGGAAAAAGACGGCGAGCACTTTGAGGACATTATCACCGAGTACAAAAAAGCCCACGACAAACCCCTGGACGTCGATATGAGTGCCGAAGACTGGCAGGCGGTTATAGCGAAATTCAAAGCCCTGGTGGACTTTCCGCAAGACCCCTTCGAACAATTGCGCCTCGCCATTGAAGCGGTGTTTTTGTCCTGGCACACTCCCCGCGCCAACGTGTATCGGGAGATGAACAACATCCCCGAGAGCATGGGCACGGCGGTGAATGTACAAGCCATGGTATTTGGTAATTTCGGTGATGACTCAGGCTCGGGCGTTGCGTTTACCCGCAATCCCTCCACGGGTGAGCACGTGTTTTTTGGCGAGTATTTGTTTAACGCCGCCGGTGAAGATGTGGTGGCGGGTATTCGTACCCCAGAGCCTATCGATGCCCTCAAAGAGAGAATGCCCGAGGTGTATCAACAGCTGTTTGACACCCAGCTATTACTGGAAAAGCACTACCGCGATATGCAGGATATTGAGTTCACCGTGCAAGAGGGTCGTTTTTATATGTTACAGACCCGGTCTGGTAAACGCACCGGGCGCGCGGCGATTAAAATTGCGGTAGATATGGTCAGCGAAGGTCTAATTTCGGAAAAAGAGGCTCTGTTGCGCGTGTCACCGGAACACGTCGAAGCGCTGCTTCACCCGATGATTGACCCCAAAGCCAAAACTGAAATCATCGCCAAAGGCTTACCCGCAAGCCCCGGCGGCGCCACCGGACAAATTGTGTTTTCTGCCGATGAAGCCGTGCAAACCGAAGCGGCCGGTCACAAGGTCATACTGGTTCGCCGCGAAACCACACCTGAAGACATTCACGGCATGAAAGTGGCCGAGGGTATTTTAACCGAGCTGGGCGGCATGACCTCCCACGCGGCCGTGGTCGCTCGCGGCATGGGTGTCTGCGCCATCACCGGCTGCGGCGATTTAAGCATAGACCACAATGCAGGCACAGTCACCACCGCCGCCGGCCTGGTATTACAACGTGGCGAAGTGATTACCTTAGATGGCACTGCGGGTGAGGTTATGCTGGGCGATATTGCCAAAGTTGAAGCCAGCGCATCGGAGGATTTTAAGGTGATGCTTAAGTGGGCGGATAAATACCGCCGCTTGAAAGTGCGCGCCAATGCCGAGACGCCAGAAGATGCCCGCAAGGCACGGGAACTGGGTGCAGAGGGCATTGGTTTGTGCCGCACCGAACACATGTTTTTTGAAGCCGGACGCATCCAGTATATGCGCGGTATGATTCTCGCGGACAACGACGACGAACGCGCCACCTATTTAGAGAAACTACTCACCTTCCAACAGCAGGACATGCTGGAGTTGTTTGAGGTGATGAAGGGCCTGCCCGTTACCATCCGCTTGCTCGACCCGCCCCTGCACGAGTTTTTACCCCACACCGAAGAAGACATCGTGGCCCTGGCGGCACAAATCGGCAAAAGCCCCGACAGCATTCGCGAAGCCGCCACGCAGCTAAGCGAAGTTAACCCCATGCTGGGTTTCCGTGGCTGTCGTCTCTCGGTGGTTTACCCACAAATCACCGAAATGCAGATTAAAGCCATTATCGGCGCGGCCATCGACGCGGCCAAGCGCGGTTTAAACCCCTTCCCGGAAATAATGATTCCACTGGTGGTAAACGTGCGTGAAATTCGTTTGATTACAGAAATAGCCGAACGCACTATTTACGATATGTTCGCCAAACACTCAGTATCTGTGCGCTACAAAATCGGCACGATGATGGAAACACCGCGCGCCTGCCTCGGTGCAAGGCGTCTCGCAACCAGCGTGGAATTTATGAGCTTTGGCACCAACGATTTAACGCAGATGACTTACGGCTTTTCCCGCGATGATGCCGCGCGTTTTATTCCTGCGTATTTAAGCAAAAACCTGATTGAAAACGACCCCTTTGTTTCCCTGGACACCCGCGCGGTAGGTCGGCTGATGAAAATGGCGATCAGCGAATCGCGCGAAGAGAAAAAAGGCATTAAATACGGTATCTGCGGTGAGCACGGCGGCGACCCCAGCTCGATCCGCTTCTGTCACGAACTGGGCCTCGAATACGTCTCCTGCAGCCCCTATCGCGTTCCCGTTGCCCGCATCGCCGCTGCCCAGGCGAACGTGATGGCGAATAAATAGGGCAAAACACCGGTTTTTGCAGATCCCGCGCGTGGTCGCGGGAATGTACTGTAAAAATCGGCGGCTTAAGCTATGGCTCAACCCGCCGCCGGAATAATACTCAACTCCACCCGGCGATTTGCGGCGCGGCCTGCTTCGCTGCTGTTGTCGGCAACAGGTCTGGTCAGGCCAAAACCTTCAACGGATAAGCGCGCGCGGTCGACGCCATTGGCGGCCAGGTAGTCAGCCACGCTGTTGGCCCGGTTTTCTGACAAGGTCTGGTTATACTGGGGCTGGCCGGTGGAGTCGGTGTGGCCGCTTACGCGCAGGCGGGTTTCATGGTATTGACTGACCACCTTGGCCACATCACTGAGCACGGGATAAAAACTGCTGCGCACCGTATAAGAATCCGTATTGAAGGTAATATTGCCCGGCATAATCAGGTGAATATTATTGCCGTCACGCTCAATGCGCACACCTGTGCCGGAAAGCTCCTCACGCAGCTTTTTCTCCTGTGCGTCCATATAGGCGCCGACACCTGCGCCGAGAATGCCACAACCCAGGGCCGCATTTCTAGCCCGTTTGCTCGACTCAGCGCCGCCGATAATGCCGCACAGTACCGCCGCCGCTCCGCCGTAGGTCACCGCCTTGTTGGGCACGCTTCGACCGGTTTCGGGGTTGGTCATACAGGCGCTTACGCTCACTATGGCGGCAATAAGCGCAACGCGGGATAATAGGGACATCATCAATCTCCTGTCAGTAGCAATGCTTACTTTGAGTACGCAGCGGCGCATAAGTTTCCGCGCCCTGTCTATTTGGGCGAAAAAACTGGTGCGCTGCGCTGTAGACCTGGCCTTGACACTTCAGCAGCAAATGAAGTTTACATTACATCTCGTTGATATTATTGAACAATAGAAGAATCACTACCGTGTTGATAAACTGCCCGGGCTAAACCTTCCAGGTTCAAAAAATCATACTCAAACCACAAAAACAGGCTGCAAATGCACAGGGTAACCAGGGTGGCGGGCAGACCTTTACGCAGCCACATAGCCGGGCTGATAGTCAGGGCGGGATTGTTTTTTTCCCGTGCCAGCCGCTGCGAAATGGTGACGATATAGACGTTAGCGGTGGAGCCGATGTGCGTGCCATTTCCGCCCATACCGACCCCCAGCGCCAGCGCCCACCACAACACCGAGACATTCACACCCTCATGTTGCAGAGCCGACAGCACAGGAATCATCGCTGCCGTAAGGGGAACATTGTCGATAATCATCGACAGTACGGCCACCACCCAAAGCAGCGCAAGCGCCGCCAGTTGCGGGTGCTCTGTGATAAGGGGCGCTAAATGCTGGCCTATCCTGGCCAACAAACCCGACTGCTCGACCCCACCGATCACGATAAATATCGAGATAAAAAAGGCCAACAGCGGGGCTTCTACGTGTGCGGTGACGGCATCCAGCTCCACTTTGCGAGTCATAAACAGCAACAGAGTCAAACTCGCGCCGGCCACCATCCATGCCTGCCAGCCAATATGATGCTGAACCGTAAACAGGATCAGCATCACCGCCACCACAAACAGAGACTTGTACCACAGGGATTTATTGCGGTATTGCGCTACCCGATCAAATTGCTGGATGACGTTGACCTTCAATTCTTTGCCAAACAAAAACCACAGGCTGACAACAATACCCAGCCACGCCAGCAACACCGGCAGCCCCAGGTGTACGAGCCAGCTATTAAAATCAATACCCGCCGCTGCACCAACCAACAAACTCGCCGGATCACCCACCAAAGTGGCCACACCGGCGGCATCCGCCAGCAAGGCCGTGGCCAATAGATAGGGCACGGGTGACACGCCCATTGTTTGGCAGATTAAAATAATCAACGGGCCGAAGATAATCACCGTGGTGACGTTATCGAACAGCAGAGAAATGATCGCAACCGCCGTGCCAAGCAACAGCAACATACCGTATTGATGCCCGCCGGACATCCGCGCCAAAATCATGGCCAGACGCTCAAAACCGCCGGTACTGGCCATAATCGACACGATCACCATCATAATGGCGAGCAGGAAAATCACATTCCAGTCTATCGCCCGAATAGCGAGATCTGGCGAATAAAAACCCAACACCTGCCCGGCGACAATCATTGCACCGGCACCTGCTATAGCGAATTTTGCACGCGCGATGCCGTGAAATGTCTCGGTGAAGATCCCGAGAAAGGTCAGACCTAAAATAATGCCTGAAAGCAACATACTATCGGTCAATTCCATGGATGATTCCTTCAAGCAAACAAACGACAACGGTATACCCCGCCACCTGTTCTGTCCTGGAACACGTGGCGAGCCGGCACATTATAGGTGTGAGTCTATGTAAGAAAAAGCAGAAACACTAGCCAGGATATTTCACCAGTAAATGGAATTTTCGGACAAAAGGACAAAGAAGGTTGCTCAAATATCATGAAAAGCGTAGCGGTAGCTACAGTTTGAATGATTTTGGGCAAGATTCGAAGTCATTTTTTTCGAAAAACCATTTAGGCACATTTTGTACATTGGTTTTTGTTGCCACTTATCACGGCAAGCCGCCGTACTGGTGAATTATCCGGGCTAGCGACCCACTCAAAACCTGTGAATTGATAACCCGCCCCAAGTTTGCACTTGGCCACAGTCCCCCTGTTCTGCTATGGTTGCAGGCCCGTTTTACAGCGTTTACAAGCAAGGAATTCGCATGCTGCAGTCATTTCATCCCCCCCAAAGAACCCTGATGGGCCCAGGTCCGTCAGATGTCAGCCCCCGTGTGCTAGGCGCACTGGGTCGCCCTACCATAGGTCACCTGGATCCACAGTTCATCACCTTGATGGATGAGATTAAATCGCTGCTGCAATACGCTTTTCAAACTGAAAATGCCCTGACCCTGCCTATTTCTGCGCCCGGTTCGGCGGGCATGGAAGCCTGTTTTGTCAATATTGTACGCCCCGGTGACAAGGTCATCGTGTGTCAAAACGGCGTGTTTGGCGGCCGCATGCAGGAAAACGTCGAGCGCTGTGGCGCAACTGCGATTATGGTTCAGGATGAATGGGGCGAGCCGGTCAGCATCGATAAGGTCAAAGCCGCTTTTGCCGAGCATCCCGATACCTGTGTCCTGGCCTTCGTGCACGCGGAAACCTCCACCGGCGTGCGCTCCGATGCCAAAACCCTGTGCGCCCTGGCAGCCGAGCACGGCGCCCTGAGCATTGTCGATACAGTCACGGCTTTGGGCGGCATCCCCCTGGAAGTGGATAACTGGGGTGCGGATGCGGTCTATTCCGGCAGCCAGAAATGCCTGTCCTGTGTGCCCGGTATTGCTCCAGTGACCTTTAGCCCCAAAGCGGTGCAGCGCATCCAAAGCCGCGAAAGCAAAGTGCAGAGCTGGTTTCTGGATATGCAGCTTATCATGGGCTACTGGGGTGGTGACAGTAAGCGCGCCTACCACCATACCGCACCGGTCAATGCCATGTATGCCCTGCACGAGGCACTGCTGATTCTCAAGGAAGAGGGTCTGGAAGCTGCCCACGCGCGGCACCAGCGTAATCACACGGCGCTGGTCGCCGGACTTGAAGCGATGGGTCTGTCCATGCGCGTTGCCCCGGAGCACCGCCTGCCTCAGCTCAATTCCGTGGTGATTCCCGAAGGCGTAGACGACGCCGCAGTGCGCTCAGCCCTGCTTAAGGATTTCAATCTGGAAATTGGCGCGGGTCTGGGTGCCCTGGCGGGTAAGACCTGGCGTATCGGTTTGATGGGTCACGCCTGCACCGAAGCCCACGTGATATTCTGTCTCACTGCCCTGGAGGCCGTGCTGGCGAGTCAGGGCGCGCCGATCAACCGTGGGGTAGCACTGGACGCCGCAAAACAAAAACTACAATGAAACCATTGTGATAGCGGACATAGCTCATGCAAATTGACATATTTACCACCGGCGGCACTATCGACAAAATCTATTTTGACGATAAAAGCGACTACCAGGTCGGCCAGCCGGTGATTGGCGATTTGCTAAAGCGCGAGAAAGTCGCCTTCGACTTTACCGTTACCTCGCTGATGAAAAAAGACAGCCTGCACATGGATGACGCCGACCGCAATATCGTACGCGAAGCCGTGGCAGGCTGCAGCGCCAACCACGTACTTATTACCCACGGCACCGACGGCATGGTAAACACCGCCAAGGCACTACGGGGCATTGCCGGTAAAACCATCGTCCTCACGGGCTCGCTCTCACCCGCAGCGTTCCAACATTCCGATGCCATCTTCAATATCGGCTGTGCCATCGGCGCCGCGCAGGCCATGCCCCCCGGGGTATATATCGCGATGAATGGCAGGGTATTCGCCGCCGATAAGGTGCGCAAAAATGTCGAGGCCAATCGCTTCGAAGCGCTGTAGGCGCACAGCCAGTATCACAAACCAGCGCGTCGGCACCCTATATTGCAGGTGCCGCGCCGCTGATCTGTGTTAGGCGAGCACTTCGGCGAGAAAGTCCCGTGCGATCCCCCGTGACCTGCGCTCGGCATCCGGGCTGAACTGCATGCCGTTTTCAGGGTCATTGGCCTGAGGGTTGGTAAAGGCGTGAGCGGTATGGCCGAAGGCGTGAATCTGCCAGTCAGCGCCCGCTTTGGTTAACTCATCCGCCAGCGCGGCCACAGCCTCCGGCGGCACCATCGGGTCTTCGTAGCCGTGCAGACAGAGCACCTTCGCGGAGATAGGCGTATTGGCGATATTGTCAGCGGGCATAAACAGTCCGTGAAAACTCACCACACCGCGCAGATCGCGCCCGGTGCGGGCGATATCCAGCACCGATAGACCGCCAAAGCAATAGCCAATCGCCGCCATACGGCTACTGTCCACCTCCGGCAGTGCTGCCATGGCATCAATACCTGACAGCAAGCGCGCCTGCAACTCCGGACGATCTTCCACCAGTCGCGTCATCAAGGTGCTGTTTTCCTCGATGGTGGTGCCGCGCACACCCACACCATAGACATCCAGGGCCACGCCAACGTAACCCAGCTCGGCCAGCCACCGAGCTTTGCCTTCCTCAAAGTCACTGCGACCAGACCACGCGTGTGCCACTGCAACCGCTGGCCTGGGGGCTGTCATCGCATCATCATAGGCGACGTAGGCATCCATTGAGGTATCGCCGCATTGGTATGGTACTACCCGAGTTTGAATAGCCATGGTTATGTTTCCTCAGTTACTTGAGTTTGGGATTGAGTTTCAGGGTACGCCTGTGGATCTAAGCGACGCATTTCCGCTTCAATCCATTGTTCTACCTCGCGCATCATCTGCGCGGGCTCTTTGCCCTGTGATGAAATCGGCGCGCCAATAGATACATCGATTGTACCTGGAATCAAGGCGAAACTGCGCCGTGGCCAGCAGCGCGCTGACGTTACGGCAATCGGCACAATAGAGGCGCCGGTGAGAACCGCCAGCCGCGATGCGCCGCTTTTATACACGCCTTGCTTACCGCGCTCGGTGCGGGTTCCCTCGGGGAACATAATCACCCAGTGGCCAGTGTTCATCAGCTCCCTGCCCTGCGCGGCCACTTTATTCCACGCCTCCGTGCGGTTGCTGCGGTCGATGTGTACCATGTCCAGCCTTGCCAGCGCCCAACCAAAGAACGGGATTGCCAACAGTTCGCGCTTAAACACATAACTCAAGGGTTGGCGCATGATGGTTGGTAAAGCAAAGGTCTCCCAGGTGGACTGGTGTTTGGGACATAAAATTATCGGCTGGTTATCGCCTTTGGCGGGTAAATGCTCTGCGCCCATAACCCGGTATTTAACCCCGCCGATATGCTCAGCAAGCCAGATCATCGCCGACAGAAAGGGTTTGGCAACCCCGTAGTACAAGGTATCGCCGCGAGCAAAAACAGACCACAACAGCACAGTAATCGCACAGGGAATCAACACGATAATCCCAATCACCACGCAAACAACAGACCGCAGGAAATTCATAAACCCAAACATTCCTAGTTTCACAGAACCGACCAACCACGAGCCTCGCTCAATGGTGTAATCACTAAATTCATGTATGTGAAGCAATAAAAAACCGTTACTATGGTGGATTCTATCATTGCTTGCGAGGTAGCGGCAGTCATGAAAGAGAATAAACCGGGCCTGCATGCCTTGGGCAATGGTGCCTGGGCCTGGCTTGCCAAGGACGGAACCTGGGGCTACAGCAACGCCGGGCTGATTACCGATGGCGATGCGGCACTGCTGGTAGACACCCTGTTTGACCTGAATCTCACCGACACGATGCTGCGTGCCATGCGCAACGCCGACCCGGCAGCGCACAATATCAACACCCTGGTCAACACCCACGCCAACGGTGATCACTGTCACGGCAATGTCCGTCTCGGCGACATCGATATCATCGCCTCAAAAGCCAGTGCCGAAGAAATGACCGAATTGCCACCCGAGGCTCTGGCCGCCTTGATGGCATCGGCAAAAGAAATGGGCCCCGTGGGACAGTACCTGCTGCACTGTTTTGGCGATTTTAGCTTCGATGGCATACACCTGAGCCTGCCCAACCGCACCTTTGAGGGCGAACTGGAAGTCGCCGTGGGCGATAAAACCGTGCAGCTTATCGAAGTGGGGCCAGCGCACACCCGAGGTGATATATTAGCCTACTGCCCCAACGACAAGGTTGTCTACACGGGCGATATTTTATTCATCGAAGGCACACCTATTATGTGGGAAGGCCCTGTCGCCAATTGGATAGACGCCTGTAAGCGTATCGAGGCCATGGACGTAAGCGCCATTGTGCCCGGTCACGGCCCGATTTGCGATGCTAAAGCCGTGGCCGCCGTGCGCGAGTATTTAGAATACGTGCGCGACCAGGCCAGGCTGCGCTATGACGCGGGCATGAACGTCTTAGAGGCCGCCAAAGACATCGAACTGACCCACTACAGCGATTGGTCAGAACCCGAGCGCATTGTGGTCAATGTGGACAGCCTGTACCGGGAATTCGACCAAAGCCGCCAGCGCAGCGATATTTTCACCCTGTTCGACCAGATGGCCGAACTGGCAGGTTTTAAAACCTCTGACCAGCCATGAAACGCCAGCCAGACAAAACGGATCTGCGCCGCGAACTCCAAAACGCCACTGAGCAGTACTTGCGCGATGGCGGCAAGGTCAAAGAAATTCCAAGAGGATGCAGCGCCTACCAAAACAACCAGCGACCAGCGGTGCTGGACAGCGGTTTTTTCGCCAAACCCAGACAGCCACGCACGCCAGTCACCGAGGTCATTGCCGCCCTGGAGGCACGTCGCCACAACAAACCCTCCTCCGCAAAGCCCCGCAAGAAAACACCGCGCAGCAAAGTAATTTACGACGATTTTGGTGAACCGATACGGCAGGTGTGGTTGCAGGAGTGATTGTCGAGGAAAAACCGCTGGTCGGTATCGGCGCCTGCCTCACCGCGCAGGCCGTGCGCTACGACGGCAGCGCAAAAGCGCTGCCCGAGGCTCTGAACAACTTCCCACAGCGTTTTAGCTTTGCTCCATTTTGCCCGGAAACAGCTATTGGTCTTAGCGTCCCGCGCCCGCCCATTCAGATCATCGATACCGGCAAGGGCCTGCGGGTAAAAGATGTGGCCACCGGCCAGCACGACTACAGTGCGGCGCTTGCCGCCAGCGTTCAGGCCTTCACTGCCCAACACCCATCGCTATGCGGTTATATTGGCGTCTTTAAGAGCCCCAGTTGTGGCGTGTACCGCGTCAAACGCCACACACCACAGGGACAAGTGATCGCCAGAGACAGTGCCGGTCTGTTTGTCACCACCCTGGCAAAACAGATGCCCACACTGCCCGTTGCCGATGATACCTGGCTTAGTGACAGCGCCCGCTGCGATAGTTTTATCGCCCGCGTCCACCTGCGCCACGACAGCCTTGCCCTGCCAGAGGCACCCAGCCCCGCCGAGCTTCAGAGCCTCTACCGCAATTACAAATACCTGCTCATGGCGCATCACCCGCCCAGCTATCGAACACTGGGGCAACGCGTTGCCAACTATCACCCCTGCGCCCGGACGTTTACAGCCGTGTTGACGCAGATGCACTTTGCCCTCGGCCATATGGCCAGCCGCAAACAACATGCCAATACCCTGGCCCATATCGCAGGGTATTATCGCAAGAGCCTGTCCAGCGAGCAGCGCCAGGAGATCGCTCAGCAGATCGACTGTTATCGAAACGGTATTCTGGCGCGGGACGAGGTACTGCAAACGCTGCTGCACTGGCAGTCGGTTTCTCCCGTGGCCTATCTGTGCGAGCAAAAATACCTTGCCATCGCTCGGGCGCCAACAGACCAGCAAGACCGGGCATAGTAAAACCTCAGCCTTTTTGCGTTCGCTCACCACAGCGACATCCCGCAGCTGTAGGCCAGCATTGCGACAAGGGCGCAGGCGCGTTACATTAGCCCTGCCACTAAAAACAGGGAAACCCCGTGAAAAGAATCAAATTGCCCGACCTTGCCACTTTTATCAGTCCTTTTTTGAGCGCCGAGCTGTCGCCGCCGGCCACCGCGCAGTGGCGTGCCAAACGCCGGGTTGCCAAAGCACTGCGACGTCTTATCAATGCGATGATGTCATCCACGCCAGACGCAAAAGTGCTCGACGCCATTGCCGCCGATCTGGACAAGGGCACCCAGGCCTTAAAAAAATCGCCGCGCCACTACGGTATTCGCGATTTCGTGGTAGAAGGCTCACACGGTAACGCGGGTGAGATCAACCACGAAGTCAACGCCGTTGGCGGCTGGAGTAATCCCCTAAGCCCCGGCCTGCATATGTGGATTGAAGGCAACAAGGCCTATGGTGAAGTTACCTTCAGCTGGGCCTACGAGGGTCCGCCCGCCTGCGTGCACGGCGGTTATATCGCCGCAGTGCTCGATCAGTTTCTGGGCATGGCACATATGGCGATGGGACAACCGGGTGTGACCGGTATGCTGGAGATTCACTACCACCGCCCCGTGCCACTTAATACCAAAATAAAACTCAGCGCCAACATTGCCCCCGCCAAGGGGCGTAAGACCCGGGTAAAAGGGGAAATGCGGGTCGGCGGTAAGTTAATGGCCACCGGTGAAGGTCTGTTTATCCGTCCAAGGCGGATTGCCAAAAAATATTAATGTACTCGAATGCGTCGTACACAGGCGCGCAGTTGGCGCAGGTAGTGCGGGTGTTGATCTGAGCGGCGTCGATAGCTCAAGGCCTCATACAAGTTGACAAATTGGCGCATATCACCGGCGATAGCGGGCTCGGCCTTCGCGACACGCTCACCCCAGTGCGCCACCGCTTCACCCGTGTTTCTATGCAATTGGGCAGCCGCCAGCTTGTTTTGTAAACGCCGCAATTGCTTATCCTCGGGTGACAACGGCGCCGGTTTTCGATGGCGCAATAAAAACCAGATTAGGGGCAACATCACCAATACGGCTACAGCCATTAGCAAAGCCACGAAGCGCCGCACGTCCACGCCGCCCAGGGCGCGTTGTAAAAAATCAAACTGGGCGCTGGCATCATAACCCAGGATAAAACGCTGCCAGCGGTAAACCAGGGCATCGTATTGCAAACGCAAACTGTTCAACCAGCGGATATTGGTAAAATGCAGCGGCGACATTGGCGAGTCAGATAAAAACTCCTGCGCCGCCGCATCCTGTAAGCCAGACTCAATCCGCGCCGGTGCTACGGCGGCCGTGGGATCCACCCGCTGCCAACCCCTGGCGCTGCCCATCCACACTTCGGCCCAGGCGTGGGCGTCAAACTGGCGCACAATCACACTGCCATTGACGGGGTTGACCTCGCCACCCTGATACCCGGCGACCACCCGCGCGGGCACGCCCGCAGCGCGCATCAACACCACAAATGCGTAGGCATAATGCTCGCAAAACCCTCGGCGGCTGCGAAACAGAAAATCATCCATGGGGTTGCGCTTACTCAGTGGCGGCGGTTCCAGGGTGTAATAAAACGGCTCACTGCGAAAGTGATCGAGCACCGCTTGCACATAGGATTGTGCATCGCCCGTTTGCGCCCAGAGCCGCTTTGCCATGGCCACCATAGCCGGGTTCTCACCCGCCGGTAAGGCCAGTTCCAGCTCGCGCCGCCAGGTTGACAGGGGTTCATTCATCGGCGCATCGGGATAGGAACGCATGGTGTAAGTATAGCGATCAAATAGAGGAAAAGACGCCACCAACTGGTCTTCTGGCAAACGACGGATACCAACATCCGAAGAATCGGGACGGCGCAAGGCGTACAACCACTGCTGTCCGCCGGGCTCGACAATAACCGTGTAATTCAGAGCCTCACCCTCTAACTTATAGGGTTTTGCGTAACGCTCATTCAAAGGGCGATTTACCGTATCGACCGTCAACCAGGCGCCGTCACTAAACCCCGACAGCACAGGGCCGCGCCAATACAATTGCTGTCGCGGCGGGATCTGTTCTTCAAATGTAACCCTGAAGGCCACTTCCGCAGACTGACTCAAACGCGAAATATCCCCCGGCTGCATCCGATCACTGACACCCGTTACCGCATTGCCCCGTTTCAAGGGTACCTGCCACAGCGGGTCAATACGCGGAAACAGAAAAAATAATACCAACATTAAAGGAACTGCTTGCAGCAGCATGCCCCAGGCGAAGCGATAGCTGGTGACACTAAGATGCTGCTGCTCGGGAATGTGTAAGGCCAGCAGTGCGGTGGTCAACAGGCTGATTGGAATCAACAGGTACAGCACCATCGGCAAACTTTGGGAAAACAAAAACACGGTAATGCAAACAAAATAACCCAGAAATACCAGCAAATACCCGTCTTTTTGCGCGGCTGATTCCAGCAGTTTCAGGGCCAGCGCTGCCATCAACAGCGCCACGGTTGGCTCCAGGCCAAGCAGTGTGCCGTAGCTCAGATACACGCCGGAAAAAACCAGCGCAGCCAGCGGCAACTTGATATAACGGCTCACCGCACTCACAAAGCCGCGAAATACCAGATAGCGCCACAGGGCCAGGCAGACAAACAGGGCTGAAGTCCACAGTGGAATCCGCATCGCATGAGGAATTAAAAGAGCGATTAAAGCCAGCATCAACCACAGCATCGCGGCGCGCGGAATTTGCTCCAGTTGCGACACGCTCACGCTGCACCTCGCTGATACAGGGCCAACATTTTTAGCGCAGCGGCGCGCTGGGCACTGCCAATACCGCGTTCAAGCGTGGCTGTGGGTAAGCGCAGAGTATAGGGTTCTTTGCGTTGCTCACAGACCAATACTGCCTCACACAGAGCAGACAGGCGCGCCTCCACATCAAGACCGGGATAGTTACCCCAATCCAATTCGCAACTGCTGCCTTCGTGCAGGGCATACACTCGGGTTTGCACCGTTTGACTTCTGGCCAGCGCTGGCCAGTGAATATGCTTGAGCGGATCGCCATGTCGGTAGGGGCGGATGGCGTAAAAATCCTCTCCGGCGAGGTGCTCCTTTTCGCGCTGCTGGTCTCCGAGTGTCTGCCTGTTTTCCTGTGGCCTGGCAAATACAGGCCGGGGATAAACCAGGGCTTTCATATCCAAATCCACCCACGACCAACAACGCAATAAACCCAGTGGATAAACCGACGACACTTTAATACGGGGTGCGTGCAACCAGCCCCGCTCGCCTGCGGCACAGGACAGCGTCACCGTTTGTGCCTGGTTTTGCACATTGGCCAGTAATGCCCGTGATCCCCCCTGCGATTGCAGTAATAAAGCGTGATGGCAGGCTTTACCGCTGGCTTGCACAGAGAAAACAAACTCCGCCTCGCCGCCACAGAAAACAGGCTGCATCCTGCCCGCCCGCAATATCAAACCCGACAAATTCGCGTAGGTATGCAACACCGCTACGACAAACACGTTAGCCAGCAAAAAGCTTAGCGCATAACTCATGTTGTTCTGATAATTGATCGCCGCTACCAACATAACCAGCAGGCAGAACAAAAAGAAAAACCCGACCCGCGTGGGAAAAATAAACAAGCGCCGCTGGGTGAGCACCACCTCGGGTGAAGCCGGAAGCCGCCGTGACAGAAAGCGCTGCCAGCGCTGTTGCAGGTATATCATGCGGCGATAACATCCACCTCGGCAAGAAGCTTCGCTGCCATCGCCTTACCATCGCCCTCACCGGCCACCAGCAAACGATGCCCGGCAACTGCGGGAAATACTGCTTGAATATCTTCGGGTACCACATGCCCGCGGTGTTCCATAAACGCCCAGGCCTTGGCTGCACCCAGCAGCGCCAGGGCGCCGCGCGGTGACAGACCGACAGCAACGGCCGGGCTTTGCCGCGATTGGCCTACCAGCCGCTGTAAATAATCCAGAACACTATCGGCGGCGTGTATCCCGGCAATTTTGTCGCGCAAGGTGGCCAGTTGCGCCTTGTTAAAACAGCGTTGTAGCGCGCTTACGCTGGGCGCATTGCCCGCATTCATCAGTAATTCGCGCTCCGCATCGGGATGCGGATAACCCATGGACAAACGCATTAAAAAGCGATCCAGTTGTGACTCCGGCAGTGGATACGTTCCCGTGTGTTCACTGGGATTTTGCGTCGCTATCACAAAAAACGGTACGGGCAAGGAACGCGTCTGCCCCTCGACAGACACCTGCCCTTCGGCCATTGCTTCCAGCAAAGCACTTTGTGTGCGCGGGGTAGCGCGGTTGATTTCATCTGCCAGTAACACCTCGGTAAATACCGGGCCCTGGATAAATTCAAACTGCCCACGATCCTGCCGGTACACAGATACGCCGACAATGTCACTGGGCATTAGGTCGGCGGTAAATTGAACGCGCTTGAAGGCAAGCCCCATCACCTTTGCCAGTGCCTGGGACAGCGTAGTTTTGCCCATGCCGGGCAAGTCTTCAAGCAACAGGTGTCCGCCACACAACAGACAGCACAGGGCGAGGCGCACCTGTTCGGGTTTACCGAGCAAAACGCGGCTGATTTCCCGAATCGCCTGATCGACTGGATTGTGTTCTGACATACCGACACCCGTTACAACACCAAACTGTATATTCGAAACCCTACCGAAAGCCCTCAGTATGTGCCAGTCTTAGATGAACAATCCCTGCGATTCCTCGCGGCGCACGTAGTACCGTGTATCAGCGCCGCTGCGAGTGCCAAAAATGCGCGCTTGCACGTGCCGAGAAGTTCTATACTTATAAAAAAAAGGCATGAGACAGCGCCACATTATGTAGTTAAAGTGTGTGCCGGTTAATGAACAGCACAGGATCCCACAGTCCCCATGTATGTCTACGACAGCGTCGATCAGCAGATTGTTGACGACCGTGTTGCCCAGTTTCGCGATCAAACCCGACGCTATTTGGCTGGTGAGCTTTCTGAACAGGCGTTTTTGCCTCTGCGCCTGCAAAATGGCCTGTACATTCAGCGCGTAGCGCCCATGCTGCGCGTAGCCGTGCCCTACGGCCTGCTGAGCAGTCGCCAATTGCGCAAACTGGCCGCTATTTCAAGAGACTATGACAAGGGCTATGCCCACGTCAGTACGCGACAGAATTTTCAGTTTAACTGGCCGCGCCTGGAAGAAGTGCCCGATCTGTTAGCCGAGCTTGCCAGTGTGCAAATGCACGCCATTCAAACCTCCGGCAACTGTATTCGCAACACCACCACAGACCAATACGCCGGGGTCGCGCCCGATGAAATCGAAGACCCAAGACCCTGGTGTGAACTGATTCGGCAGTGGTCAACCCTGCACCCGGAATTTGCGTTTTTACCGCGCAAATTCAAAATCGCGGTCTGTGGAAGCCTTGAGGATAGAGCCGCGATATACAATCACGATATCGGCGTAGATATTGTCAAAAACGATGCCGGTGAACCGGCTTTTAATATCATCGTTGGCGGTGGTCTGGGGCGCACGCCGGTGATTGGTGCGTTAATTAAGGAAAACCTTGCACCAAAACATTTGCTCACTTATTTAGATGCCATTTTACGTGTGTACAATCGCCTGGGCAGACGCGACAACAAATACAAGGCGCGCATCAAAATTCTGCTCAAAGCCATGGGGGCTGAAGCCTTTGCCGAGGCGGTGGACGAGGCATGGCAGCCCATTAAAGACGGTGTCAATACGCTTACCGAGGAAGCCATTGCGCGTACCAAAACTTTTTTTACCGAACCTGATTACGCCGTGCTGGACCCCCTGGAAGCGCAGCAGTTACTAAATGAGACCTTATCGGAAAACACCGAGTTTGCGCGCTGGTATCAATACAATACCCGGGCCCATCGCGTGGCGGGCTATCGCATTGTGGACGTGCCCTTAAAAGCGCCGGGTAGCGCACCTGGCGATATCAGCGACTGGCAAATGGATGTGGTGGCCGACCTTGCGGAGCGCTATTCCTTTGCTGAAATTCGCACCACTCACGAGCAGAACATGGTATTGGCCGATGTGCGTATCAGCGATGTATACGCTCTGTGGCAAGCGCTCGCAAACGCTGGGCTTGCCACGGCGAATATGGGCACCTTAACCGACATGATCTGCTGTCCCGGGGGTGATTTTTGCTCTTTAGCCAACGCAAAATCCCTGCCTGTGGCCGATGCCTTGCACGCAAAATTCGACGACCTGGACTATCTCTACGATTTAGGCCCCATCGACTTGAATATCAGCGGTTGTATGAACGCCTGCGGCCACCACCATATTGGTCATATCGGTATTTTAGGTGTGGATAAAAAAGGCGAAGAATTTTTTCAGGTGTCTTTAGGTGGCAGTCAAGGTAAAAACCCAAGCCTTGGTAAAATCCTGGGCCCGGCATTCAAAGCCGAGGATGTTCCCGAGGTGATCGGCACGCTGCTGGAAACCTATGTGGAATTGCGCGAAGGGCAAGAGAGCTTTTTGGCCACCTATCAACGGCTGGGAATGCCCGCGTTTAAGGAGCGAGTCTATGCGCGTGCTGCTTAAAACTGGCGAGCTTGTCAATATTCAGTGGCATGCGAGCGAACCCGACAACCCCTCGCCCGCGCACAATGTTCTGCTGACTCTGAACCAACTTGAGCACAGTGATAAAACCGAGGGGCTTGGGGTGCAGCTATCACCTGAGGATGATGCCAGCGCCCTGCTGCCACATCTCCACAGAATTGCGGTAGTGGCCATCGATTTTACCGCGTTTATGGATGGCCGCGGTTTTTCCCAGGCGAGGTATTTGCGCGAGGCAGGTTTTAAGGGCGAAATCAGAGCCACGGGGGATTATATTCGCGACCAGTTGTTTTATTTGTCCAAAGTGGGGGTGGATGCGTTTGTATTGCCAAAAGACGCCGACCCCGACGACTGGCGGCGGGCGTTAACAGACATTAGCGAGAGTTATCAAAGCAATGCGGATCAGCCCCTGCCGCTGTTTCGGCGGCGCTGAATTCCTGCCGACATTCATGGCATTAAAAAATAATCGAACAAGCGTCACCGTGCTGGTGGAATATCCGGGTTAGCCCGGATGTTTTGCCGGTAAATGGAATGTCCGGACTAACCATAAAACCGCACATTTTCTGCCATCGCAGCGCGCTCGGTCTGGCATTGGTTAACGGGCGCGTGTGGGTCCGGGTAGCCAAAGGATATGCCGATTAACAATTTCTCGTCTGTATCGATGTCTAGCTGTTCGCGCACGGGGTCGCTGAGAAAGCCCAGGGAAGTCTGCGGACATGCGCCCAGACCCGCGCCGTGCATGGCGAGTAAAAGCGTCTGTATATACATGCCCACATCGGCGGCCTCACGTATGCCAAACGCTGCGGGCATGAAAATAAACGCCACATGCGGCGCGCCGAAAAACTCAAAATTACGCATAAACGATGCTCTGCGCGCGTCTTTATCGCCTCGCTCAATACCCTGCGCCGCGTACAGCGCCTGTGCAGAAGCGTACTGACGCTGTTTATAGACACCCTCATAGACGCCGCTGTAGGGATAGTCCAGACTCAAATCGTTCTGTGCAAAGCGCTTGGGCAGCTCTTTGCGCAGCGCTTCTAAGGGCTCACCAGAGACAACATGGGTGAGCCAGGGTTGGGTGTTACAGTTCGAGGGCGTGCAGGCAGCCAGAGTCAACACCTGCTCAAGCACTTCGCGCGCAACGGGTTTGGGCAAAAACGCACGAACACTGCGGCGCGTGGTCAATAGGGCTTTGATAGCATCATTCATGGTTAACTCACAAAAGCTTAGGCGCTGTGCTCCGAAACCACTATGTTACCACCACTTTCTTTGGCTTTGCACAATGCTAAATCTGCGCGAGCCAGAATATCCGCCTCGGTATCACTGCTGCTGAAGCCGCTGACGCCCATGCTCACCGTGACAGGCGAATCGATCGCAAAATCGTGCTCACTGACGGACTCGCGCAGTTTTTCCGCAAACATACTGGCGCCGGCGGTATCCGTATGGGGCAAAATAACCATAAATTCTTCGCTTCCAAAGCGACCACAGATGTCAGACTCCCGCAGTGTAGAACGCATGAGCTGTGCCATTTTAACCAGAATCTGGTCACCGGCTTTGTAACCGTAGGTATCGTTGACGCACTTAAAATGATCCAAATCCAGCAAAATAACGGAAAACGCCGTGCCATAGCGCTTCGCCAGGCGCCACTCGTGCCCCATGGCTCGGGTAAGGCCTGTGCGGTTGGAAAGCCCGGTGAGCAAATCGGTAACAGAGCGGCGTTCCAGCTCTTTTTTATCGCTTACATCGTCTAATATCAGGGTATAACACAGCGGCTTACCGTTCTCGTCCTCGGCCGGGCGCACCATTTGATTTACCCAGAATTTCTCACCGCTGCGCGTATGCCCTACCGCCTCGCCCTCTAACTGCCAGGGGTTCTCCAGACTCTCCAATGTCTCCGCACTGTGGGTGGGATCGGGAGCCTCTAACAGGAAGGAGTACAGCTTGCCACGTAACTCAGCTTTTTCGTAATGGCCGCGTTTGCAAAGCGCCGAGCTGACATCTTGAATACGCCCCTCACTGTTCACTTCCAGGGTCATGAGATGATCGTCCATCACCCCAAAATACATTTGTGCACGGGCATCCGAGTATTGCAACAGTTCCTGACAACTGTCTTGCATACGGGTAAAACGACTCGCAAGCCACCAACACAGCAAGCCAAGCACACCAGAACCCAGCAAAGCGGTGGTAAAATAGTCGCGGCGTAGCGCCTGCGGTAAATTCTGCCGATAGTGCATCACCAGGTAACTTTGCTGAGCGTTGGGCAACACCCTGGAAAATGAACTAAAAAATGAGGTGTTGCGCTTGAGTTCGGTGTTATTGCGCAAAACTAAATCCGGATAGCTATCGTAAATGGAGTCACTGCGCCCCAGTGCCTCACTCCAGGACTTGCCCTTTTCACTGCTGTAAATATAGCGCCCCTGGTCATCCACCAGGCTTAAATCAAACACAATGGACTCCACCAGGGCGTCCAGCAAACCGGATACATCCAGGGTAATCAGCATCGCGCCCTGGGGCAAACCGTGCAGATAAACCGCCTTACCAACCCGCAATATCGGCTGCTGCGGCTGCGCTATCTCACCATCCTCGCGCCTTAGCGTCAGTTCCGAATACCAAAAGCTCCCCCCTGAGAGGTCGGCTATCAAGTCGTATTCCTCGGAGGGGACACTGCCAGATTGTAAGCTCCCCGCAGCAACCAAAACCTCCCCTTCTTTGTCTATATAGCGAACTTGCAGGTAGTTTCGGTGCTCAGCTGCGACGAAGCCAAACAGTTGCCTGGCGTGTTGCAGATGCTTTGCATCGGGTTTGTTCAAATACGTGGCAAACGCCTCACTGCGAATAAGAGTGTCGATAACGTTTTCTACTTTGCGCAGTTCCGCACTGAGCAGCGCTCGCTTGTTGGCTGTTTCTACCGCATAGTGGCTGTCAATATCGCGATGTAAAGACTGGTAAGCTTTCCAGTACAACATACATATCAACAAACCGCCCACCACTAACAGCAGAATCAAGATGTTGAAAAAATGTCGTTTGCCACTCGCCTGCGCGGGCTTGGGGATGTTGGGCGTTTGCGTGTTCACCGCAGTACTCTTGGCTGAGGGTCTATCGTGCCAGCGTATAACAGCGCCTCAAATGGAGCAATTTTAAGCTGTGGAAAAGTCACAAAACTGCTGTGTGCACCGCGAAATCACGGCGTACAAGCCAGGGCATTTTGCATATTGGCCGCAATACGTCTGGCGATTTGTACAGCATGTTCGGCATTTGCACCGCAAAAGTGCTGTGCCATGGTGGTTTCAAACAACATCAGCCAGCGCTGAAAATCTGCCTCGCCAAGCGCTCGCCTGGCGTGAAGGGCGCGGTGGATATTCATGGTATGGCGGTCATAGCCCGGCTCTTTCAGCAGTAGCTTGCACCAATAATCCACAATGCGCGGCAGGTGCTGCTCAAGATCAATGCCCGCGATGTCTACAAATACAGGTTTTAGCTGTTCATCCGCCAAAAGCTTCTGATAAAACAGGCCGACAAAGCGCTGTATCTGTGCGCGACTGTTAAGCTCTACCCTGTCAGGCATCAGGATTTCCGGCTTTTCTTACCTTTTTTAACGTGGGCCATCATACGCCGTTTACGCGCTACTTGACGTTGGGTCAGCTTGTTGCGCTTGTCCGCATAGGGGTTAGCGCCGGTTTTAAATTCGATACGCACAGGAGTGCCGACCAGCTGCAAATGACGGCGGAAGATTTTTTCCAGATAGCGCTGATAAGCCGTCGGCACTTTACCCGTCTGGTTACCGTGAATCACAATCAAGGGTGGATTCTGGCCACCGGCGTGGGCGTAGCGCAGTTTAATACGGCGACCGGCCACCATTGGCGGCGCGTGGTCGTGCACAGCACCTTCCAAAATACGGGTCAGTTCATTGGTGGAGAGTTTTTTGGTCGCACTTTCGTGAGCGGCGTGAATAGAGCTGTATAAATGGCCGACATTGGAGCCGTGCAGAGCGGATATAAAATGCACATCGGCGTAGTCGATAAACTGCAAGCGGCGCTGCAGTTCCCGCTTGATCTGCTCGCGATCATCGTCCGCAAGGCCATCCCACTTATTCACCGCCAGTACCAGAGCCCGACCAGCGTCGATGGTCTGGCCGAGCAGGTGCAAATCCTGGTCTACCACACCCTCGCGAGCATCCATGACCAACACCACCACCTGGGCATCGTCAATGGCCTTGAGGGTTTTGACAATGGAGAACTTCTCCACGGTCTCTTTCACATTTTTACGCCGCCGCACACCGGCAGTGTCGATCAGGGTGTAGCGCTGGTCGTGACGTTCGTAATTGATGTAAACGCTGTCTCGGGTGGTGCCGGGCTGGTCGTAGACCACCACGCGCTCCTCGCCCAGCAGGCGATTGACCAGAGTGGATTTACCCACGTTCGGCCTGCCAACCACAGCGACGCGGATACCGCCCCAGTCATCGGCGTCGACCTCTTCAACGCTGCGATCCGCCTCACCGAGTACATCGTCAATTAGTTTGCGCACACCGCGCCCGTGGGCTGCGGCGATGGTGTGCATATCGGCAACGCCCAGGGCGTAAAAATCGCTGGCGACGGTGTGCTCATCCAAGCCATCCACTTTGTTAACCACAAGGTGAAACGATTTTTCCCGCTGGCGCAGGCGGCGCACCAGCTCTTCATCGACACCGTGCAATCCCTCGCGGGCATCGACCAGCAGTAAAACGATATCCGCCTCGTCAATGGCGGCCAAGGATTGATCAGCCATCTCCCCATCGATGCCTGACTCGCCACCGGTAATACCGCCGGTGTCAATCACGATAAACGGCGTGTCGCCCAGACGCCCTTTGCCGTATTTTCGATCACGGGTCAAACCAGCGTGATCAGCAACCAGGGCATCGCGAGAGCGCGTGAGCTGATTAAACAAGGTGGATTTACCCACGTTGGGGCGCCCCACCAGGGCAATAACCGGAATAAAACTCACGCGAGGGTCTCCGTCATAGTAAGAAAAGCAGGCTCTGGCAATAAACGGGGCAAGCCGTTTATTCCAGCTCCTGCACCTGCAAGGCTTTTAATTCGCCATCATTGCCGAACACGTACAGGACATCCCCATCGGCGAGCATATCTGCGCGCTGGCCATCGGAATCAACCCGGGTGCGCCCGACAATCGCGCCATCAACCTGTGACAAGAGGTGAATATAACCGCGATAGTCACCCACGGCGATATAGCTGCTCACCGGCGTTGGACGCGACAGTTTACGCCAGCCCAGGGCATCCTGCTCCCACTTCAGACCGCTGCCATCGGCACCTGCCGCCATGACCGCACCATTTTCCTGGGCCACATAGACATTGCCAAAACCCTCGGCAACTCCGCTAAAAGAGGAAGCTGGCAACTGCCAGAGCTTGCGCCCAGAAGCCACATCCGCTGCGACCACATTGCCCTGGTAATTGACCACATACAAAACGCCACCATCAATCAGCATAGCGCCATCCACATCAGAAATACGCTCAATCTCGGAACGACCCGATGGCAGCGACACGCGAAACTCCCAGTTGATTGCGCCACTTTGTGTATCGAAGGCCATCACCCGGCCATTGGCAAAACCGACAATGACCAGACTTCCCTCAATCAGGGGTGTACTGGTACCGCGCAGGGTCAGTACCGGCACGTTCGCCTGGTATGTCCACAGGGTGTCACCGGTCTCGTAGTCAAAGGCCTGCACCTCGCCATTGTAGCTCTGCATCACAACAACATCGCCGTCACTTTGCGGCGCGGCGAGAATTTCACCGCTGACTGGCTTGGTCCATAGTGTTGCACCGGTGCTGGCGTCAAGGCGAGTGATCGCCCCATCGGTCAAACCCAGAAACACGCTGTCGTCGTAAAGACCAATACCGCCGGAAACCGCGCTCTGCAAATCGCGCTCCCAGATCTTTTTGCCGTTTGCACTGTTAAGCGCGCGTAACTCACCATCGGCGGACACCACAAACAGCTTGTCGTAATCCAGCGCCGGCGTTAATCGGTAATAGCCTTTACCCTGACCGTTGCCAACCGAGGTAGACCACAGCGTTTTAAATTTAACGGTGGCTTCGATATCTTCCAAATCTACCGGAGCGCGCGGGTTGTCGCGGCCTATGGAAAAAAAGTCTTTCATGGAAGAACAGGCGCTGAGGGACAGGGCAACACCCGCCACCAGTAACACCCGAGATGCGCGCGCAAATACCATCATGGTCTATGCTCCCGCAGTATCAGACACGGTGCGCGCAGGCACGGGGTTCAGGCGATCCAGCTTTTGCTGCAGCAGCGCAGGCACTTGCCCGCCCTCTTCCTGTTCAATCAACAAACGCGCCTTTTCATAGGCCTGTCTGGCTTCGTCTTTGCGACCTGCCATCATCAGGGTATCGCCCTCGGCAATCGCATAGGAGGCGGCATAGCTTGCGCTCTTATCATTTGACAGCACTTTCAGCGCCGCGTCGTAATCGCCCGCTGCGGCCTGCACACGTGCCAGACGCAGTTGCGCCACATCGCGCTCGTCATCGGTCGGTGAATTCGTCAGCACCCAGCGCAGGTGGCGCTGTGCTTCGCCGAGTTGATCGGCCTCCACCGCAAGGCGCGTCAAATACATGGCGGCAAAACGCGCGTAGCTGGAACCGGGGTACTGGTCGATCAACTGTTGCGCACTGGCGGCTTGCTGCTCCGCACTGGCTGTACCTTCAGCCTGTAAAAGTTTTTGATAAATAAGCGAAGCGCCCTCGCGTTGCTGCTGATTGTGCTTTTGCCAGAACTGCCAACCCGCACTACAGGCAATCGCCAATACCACACCGACAATAATGGACTTGCCGTTCTCGTTCCACCAGCGACGCAGCGCTTCCAGTTGTTCTTCTTCGGTGCTATAGGTTTCCACATTGATCTCCTTTTAAACCTGCGCAGCGCTGCTTAAATCGCTGCACACTTTTTGCAATTCATTGTCTGTCACGCGCTGCTGCTCACCGCCTTCAGCGCGCAAGGGCTTGACGGTAACAACGCCCTGAGCCACTTCATCCTCACCAATAATCAAGGCGATTTTTGCACCGCTCTTATCGGCTTTTTTCATTTGGCTCTTAAAACTACCGCCGCCCAAATGCTGCACAATATGCAGACCACCCTCCTGACGCAGTGGTGCGAGCACAGTGAAGGCTTTGGCCTGGGCCTGCTCACCCGCGGTGACCACATAGATATCGGGGGCGCGCTGCGCGATTTCCGTCTGCGCCTCAAGCAACAGCACCAGGCGCTCCATGCCCAGGGCAAAACCTGCACCGGGCACGGCTTTACCGCCAAACTGCTCCACCAAACCGTCGTAGCGGCCACCCGCACAAATCGTTCCCTGGGCACCCAACCGGTCGGTCACCCACTCAAATACCGTCTTGTTGTAGTAGTCCAGGCCGCGCACCAGGCGCGGGTTCAGAGTATATTCGACACCGGCGGCGGCTAACAAATCCTGCAGGCGAGAAAAATCGTCGGCGGATTCCTGGTCTAAATAATCCGCAAGCGCGGGTGCGCCGCTCAGCAAAGCCTGCATATCCGGGTTTTTGCTGTCCAGAATACGCAGCGGATTGGTGCTCAAGCGGCGCTGACTGTCCGCATCAAGTTGCGCGCGGTGATCCTGCAGATAGGTCACCAGCACTTCGCGGTAGTTCGCTCGCGCCGCATTGCTGCCGATGCTGTTAAGTTCCAGTTGCGTTGCATCCGCCAGCCCCAGACGGCGCCACAGCTCTGCGGACATCACAATGAGTTCGGCTTCAATATCGGGCGTTGCCACCCCAAAGGCTTCCACGCCGATTTGGTGAAACTGGCGCTGCCGTCCTTTTTGCGGGCGCTCGTAACGAAACATCGGACCCTGATACCACAGGCGCTGCACCACGCCTAACAAATTGCGCTGAATCGCGGCGCGCACACAACCCGCGGTGCCCTCGGGGCGCAGGGTTAAACTGTCACCGTTGCGATCGGCAAAACTGTACATTTCTTTTTCAACGATATCGGTGACTTCACCGATGGAGCGCTCAAACAATGCGGTGTACTCCACCAGGGGCAGACGAATTTCGGCATAACCAAAACTGGCAAACACATCCGCAGCGGTGCGCTCTAAGTGCTGCCAAAGCGGGGTTTGCTCCGGCAGAATATCGTTCATACCCCGCGGGGCTGATTTTTTACTCACAATAACTCCTGTGAAACAGTGTCAAGCAGGTGCGCGATGGATCACGTCCGCCGCATCGACCTGGCGGGATTTTTCCAGCGCTTCGGCGCGTTCGCGAATCACCGTCTCTAAATGATCCACAAAATCGCGATTGCTGACCTTGTGATCGGGCTCGCCCCCCACATAAATCAAATTGTTCGGCGTGGCACCGGTAAGCCCCACATCGGCCTCGCGGGCCTCACCCGGGCCGTTCACGATACAGCCAATCACCGCCACATCCATAGGGGTACGCACATCTTCAAGGCGCTGCTCCAAGGTGTTCATGGTTGCAACCACATCGAAATTCTGGCGAGAACAGCTTGGACAGGCAATAAAATTGATGCCATTGGCGCGCAGTTTCAGGCTTTTCAAAATATCAAAGCCCACTTTGACCTCTTCTACTGGATCCGCCGCCAGGGAGACGCGCAGCGTATCGCCGATACCGTCCATCAACAACAGCCCAAGCCCCACCGCTGACTTGACCGTACCGCCGCGCAGACCACCGGCTTCGGTGATACCCAAATGCAGGGGCTGCTCGACCTGCTCGGATAACATGCGATAGGCCGCCACCGCCATAAACACATCCGAGGCTTTGACACTGATTTTAAAATCCTGAAAATCATAGCGGTCTAAAAAATCCACATTGCGCATGGCGGATTCGACCAGAGCCTCGGCGGTTGGTTCGGAATATTTACGCAACAGTTCTTTACCCAAAGAACCCGCGTTGACACCGACACGAATCGGAATGCCTTTATCTTTGGCGCACTGCACCACCGCTTGCACGCGATCTTCGCGGCCAATATTACCGGGGTTGATACGCAGGCAATCCACGCCGTACTCCGCGACTTTAAGCGCAATTTTATAGTCGAAGTGGATGTCTGACACCAGCGGTACCGAGACGCGCTGGCGAATCAAGCGAAACGCCTCGGCCGCTTCCATAGAGGGCACTGATACCCGCACAATATCTGCGCCTGCATCGGCAATCGCCTGCACCTGGGCAACGGTTGCGTCCACATCGCAGGTATCGGTATTGGTCATGCTTTGCACGGAGATTGGCGCATCGCCGCCCACGGGCACGTTGCCTACAAAAATCTGGCGTGTTTTACGGCGTTTAATCGGAGATTCTGATTTCATGGTCGGTAATTTTAAACCTTATCTGCGCGAACGCATCTCCTGATAGGCTTTGTTTTCCTCTGAATCGGGATACATGCTGCTAAGTGCCAAACCGTAGCTCGCCACCGCATCCCCATCACCGGCGGCCTTGGCAATTTGCACGCCCAACCACAAACTGCGCGCCGTTTTTTGCCGGGTAATCATGCGCTGGGTATCGTACAGGCGTTTGGCCTCGGCGATGCGGCCCTGCTCAAGGCGAATCGCCGCCAGCTCTAACATCGCAATCGCATTATTACGCTGCATAACCAGGGCGCGTTCAAATGCCAGTTCCGCCGCCGGAATGTCCTTAAGCTTCAAATTCACCAGCCCCAGATTCGCAAAAGCCTGGGGGCGCTGGTCGTACAGGGTGTCGTCGATCACTTTTTCCAGCTGATTGCGCGCCTCCTGGTAATCGCCCTGGCTGTACAGATACACGGCATAATTGTTGCGCGCACGGGAAAAGTCAGGCGCCAGGCGCAGCGCCTTTTCAAAATTTTCGCGCACCCGCTTGTTTTCTGCAGTGCCCTGGTAGAGCAAGGCAAAGGCCTCGTACACTTCTGCCGAATCATCTTTGGCCTCTACCGCCAGTTTCAAGTTGCGTTCGGCGTTGGCCCAATCACCCTGACCGATATAACGGCGCGCCAATTCAACCCGCTGCTTAGCAGCCTGCTCCGGGTCGAACTCGGCGGTAAACGCATTATCGGTGGTGGTGACGCAGCCGCCCAGTAGCAAGCCGGCGATCACTATACAAAGACTGTGTTTGAGCTTATTCATGGCGTTATTTCCTAAAAACAGGGAGCTTGCGACGCACTATGCACTACTTAGCATAGCTGCTTTTTGGTAGCGCTCAGCGCGGCGGGTACGATCCACCACCTGCCCCACCAACTGACCGCAGGCTGCATCAATATCATCGCCCCGCGTGGTGCGCACGGTGACAATAAAGCCGGCATCCACCAAGACCTGCCAGAAACGGGAAACTGCGTTACCGCTGGGGCGCTTGTAATCAGATTGAGCGAAGGGGTTAAAGGGAATCAGATTGATCTTGCAGGGAAAATCTTGCAACAACACGGCGAGTTCGCGGGCGTGTTCGATCTGGTCATTGACACCGGCGATCAGGGTATACTCCACCGTCACCACGCGCTTGGTATCACTTTGCGCGTCGATATACGCCTTACAGCTCTCCAGCAAACGGGCGATGGGGTATTTTCTGTTGATCGGCACCAACTTATTACGCAGTGCATCATTGGGGGCATGCAGGGACACCGCCAGGGAGGCTTCGCTCACCTCGCGCAGTTTGTCCAGTGCGGGCACAACACCCGAGGTCGACAGCGTCACCCGGCGCTTGGAAATACCGTAGCCCAGGTCGTCCATCATTAAGTCCATGGCGGCGACCACATTGTCAAAGTTCAGCAGAGGTTCGCCCATGCCCATCATCACCACATTAGTGACCACGCGCTTGCCCTTGCCCGCATTGAAGGCGTTGTAGGAATTGATCGCCAACCAGACTTGGCCGATGATCTCCGCCGCGGTGAGATCCCGCTGAAAACCCTGCTTGCCGGTAGAGCAAAAGCTGCAATCCAGGCTACAGCCCACCTGCGATGACACGCACAGGGTTGCGCGGTTGCCGTCTGGAATCAGCACCGTCTCGACCAGACCGCCACCGTCCACACGCACCGCCCATTTGCGGGTGCCGTCTTGGGAATCCTGTTGTGTAGCGATCTCCGGTGGACGCACCTGTGCAACGCGCGATAGTTTTTCCCTGAGCCCTTTCGAGAGATTGCTCATCTGGGCAAAATCCGTCACCCCCGAGTGATGTATCCATTTCATCACTTGCTGGGCGCGGAATTTTTTATCGCCAATATCGATAAAAAACTGTTCGAGCTGGGCGCGACTCAACCCCAGCAGGTTGGTTTGTTCCTGCTGGATACTGGGAATCACTTGATCGGCCATTGCCGCGCCCTGCCCCGCCACTGCCATTAACCGCGCGGACAGATATCGCTGGCAGCAAAGAAGTAGGCGATTTCACGCTCTGCGGATGCCGGTGAATCGGAGCCGTGTACCGCGTTGGCATCGATAGACTGAGCGAAATCTGCGCGAATAGTGCCCGCCGCCGCTTCCTGCGGGTTGGTTGCTCCCATCAGCTCGCGGTTTTTAGCGATGGCATCGTCACCTTCGAGCACTTGCACCATCACCGGACCAGAAGTCATAAAGGCTACCAGGTCATTGTAGAAAGGACGACCTTCGTGCTCTGCGTAGAAACCACCGGCGGTTTTGTCGTTCAATTGCAGCATTTTAGAGGCTACGATGCGCAAACCCGCCTCTTCAAAGCGAGAGTAAATCTTGCCGATGACATTTTTGCCTACGGCATCGGGTTTAACAATAGAAAGCGTGCGCTCTACAGCCATGGTGGAATCTCCTTGAGGGTATAAATCTATGGATCAAGACGGCAGCCCGTCAGCGAGGGCGCATTATACGGCCAAAGCGCCAGACTTTCACCCTCTAAAAATGCGGGAACTGGGGATATTCGGGGCTGTCTGGCAGACCGCCGGAGTAGCTCTATCCGGGCTAACGCTCCTCAATCCAGGCCGCCTGAATCGCCTCCAGCACCTTCTCGCCGCAGCGATTGGGATCGTCGTCGAAGCCATCCAGAGACATCACCAGTTGGCGCAAATCCACAAAATTGATGGTGAGCGGATCAGTATCGGGATGGTTGTCGGCAAGTTCAATAGCGATATCTTGTACATCTACCCATTTCATAGGCGGGCTCCTTCGGCAAAACGCCTATCATATTGCATCGTCGGCAAAGCTCAACCCTCCCGCAGCACCACCACTGGCGATACCCGCACGGCTTTGTAGCAACTTGCAAGCCCAAGCGCGGTAACCACACACATAACGACGCTAAGTGCCAGGGGCCACTGGGACAGTGACGGTTGATAATTGAGATTTAATTGTCCGTGCAACAGCCAGGCAGTGCACTCTGCGCCCGCAATGGCAAGCACAGCAGCGACGGCGCCGAGAATCGCAAATTCCAATGCCTGCGCCCCAAGCAGCAATCGCGATGGAGCGCCGAGGGCGCGCAGTACCGCACTTTCATGACGGCGCACATCAACGCTGGCCCGCACCGCCGCCAGCATCACCAGGGCACCGGCGGCGAGCATCAGATAAACAATCACTTCGATCACCCGCGTGATGTGTGCCAGCAATGTTTGCACCTGACGTATTATGGCGTCTACCTCGATAATCGACACGGTGGGAAACGCTTTAACCAGGGTATTCAGGGCCGATTTCTGCGTCGGCGGCAGATAAAAACTCGTCATCCAGGTGGCGGGGTAATCCTTTAGCGCCTCCGGCGGAAATAACACAAAAAAGTTCGGCCGCAGGCTTTCCCAGCGCAGGCTGCGGATACTGGCTACCGTGGCGCTCAATGATTGTGTACCGACTTGAAATGTGACCGTATCGCCCACGCTCAAACCTAAGTCTTTGGCGTAACCCCGCTCCAGGGAAACGGGGTTTTCATAGGGCGATTCACCCCACCACTGCCCCGCTATCAGAGTGTTTTCCGCTGGAATGTGGCGGCTGATACTCAAATTGCTTTCCCGCTGGCGGGCGCGTCGGTCATCGCCAGCGATATCGCGGCCTGGCAGTGCCTGATCGTTAATCGCGACAATGCGCCCGCGGGACATGGGATACCAGCCCTCGCCTCGCAAACCCAAATCACTTAGCTGTTGTTTTACCTCAGGCACCTGCTGGCTGTGCACATTGACTAAAAAGTGGTTGGGCGCACCCATAGGCACCTGCGCACGCCAGTCGCCCAGTAAGGTGCTGCGCAGTAAAACCAACACAAATATCAACATAAAGCACAGGGCGAAAACCACCACCTGCAAGACATTGGCCGCTCGGTGGCGCAGCAGACCCGACAGTGCCAAACGCCACACGCTGCCCGCCTGCATCCCAATTATGCGCAGGCCTTTTAATAGCACAACCGTACACAGTGCGGTCAGTAGCACTACGATGGCAACGCCCGCCAGCACCGCTAAGGCCATCGCCAAATCGCGACTGTAATACCACATCAGGAACACCAGCCCGAGCACGCCAAAGGCGATATCCCAATACTCGCGCCGGTTTTGCTCATCGATATCGCGGCGCAAAACCCGCAGTGGATTCGCCCTGCCCAGGCGATAAATGGGTGGCCACGCAAAAGCAATCAAGGTGATTAAGGCCGTAAGTGTACCGAGTAACAAGGGTGTCAGCGACAGCGAAAAAGCGGCCTCGGGGCGCAACCGCCAGATTAACGCTGTTTGCAGCGCCGTGCCCAATACGCTGCCGATGACGATGCCGATGGCGGCCACGTACAAAAGCATGAGACCGTAGGCTTTACGAATCACCAGCGCCGTTGCCCCCAGGCTTTTCAAAATCGCGACATCCTGTTCGTGACGCCTGACAAAGCGTCTGGCGGCCAGCACCAACGCCGTGCCCGCAAGCATCACACCTAAGCCTGCCGCCAACAGTAGATAGCGCCGCGCCGTATTCATCGCCCTGGCCACGGCCGAAGGGCCTGCGTTGGCATCAATCACCCGCTGAGCTATAAGTTGTTCCCGATTCAGGGCGGTTTTTAGCTGCTTGATTTGTGCGCCTGTACCGGCGAATAAGCTGCTATAACTTGCGCGGCTGCCAGGGCGCAGCACATCGGTGGCGGCTAAATCCACGATATTCATCATCGCCCGCGGCCCCAGGGAAAACAAAGAACCACCGCGATCGGGTTCGGTGCGCAACACTTTGCCAACCACAAACCCGGCCTCGCCCACAAACACCGTATCACCCACCTCAACACCCAATAAACCGAGTAAGCGAGACTCAAACCACATCTCGCCGGGTCGCGGCCCGTGGGCAATATCCTCTGGCGAGCCGTAGGGTCTGTCGGCGATTTGCAGTTGTCCGCGCAGGGGGTAGTTGTCGCTCACCGCCTTCACGCTTGCCAGACTCATGGCATCACCATGGCCAAAGATCATCGAGGGAAACTCAACGGTTTGCGCGATCTCCAGCCCCATGTCAGTCGCCCGTTCCCGCCAGCCCTGCGCCAGCGGTTCACGCCCCTGCACCAAAAGATCTGCCCCCAATAATTGCGAGGATTGCCCAGTGAGCATCTGCTCAAACCGACTCATCAACCCGCTCATGGCAACCACCAGCGCCACTGCCAGCACAACGGCGGCGAGTAAAATACTCAACTCACCGCTGCGCCAGTTGCGAGCCAGTAATTTAGCAGCGGACAAACTCATGCTGCGCTCTCCGACAATACGCCGTCTTTGAGAATAAGACGACGCTGACAGCGCCCGGCCAGGCGTTCTTCGTGGGTCACCATCACCAGGGTCGTGCTGTGCTGCTCATTCAGGGCAAACAGCAGTTGGCAGATTTGCTCGCCGGTGGCTGCGTCCAGATTGCCAGTGGGCTCATCGGCAAACAGTATTTTCGGCTGCGCGGCGAACGCCCTGGCAATGGCCACCCGTTGCTGCTCGCCACCGGAGAGTTGACGCGGGTAATGGCTTAGCCTGTGGGCAAGCCCTACGCTTTGCAAATGCTGCGTGGCACGCTCAGTCGCCTCCTCAACACCGGCGAGCTCCAGCGGCAACAAGACGTTTTCAAGTGCGGTAAGACTGGGTAACAACTGGAAGGACTGGAATACAAAGCCCACCAGTCTGGCGCGCAATAGCGCTCGCTCATCTTCGCTCAATGCGCCCAGCTCCACCCCATCGAGCATGACCTGACCGCTGCTGGCGCTGTCCAAGCCCGCAAGGATACCCAGCAAGGTGGATTTGCCCGAACCAGACTCGCCTACAATAGCGACGGTTTCGCCCGCCTTGATTTTCAGGTCAATCCCTTTCAATATCTGTAGTTGCCCGTCAGCAGTGGGCAGGTGTTTTTGTAAATTGACGGTTTCCAACATGACGATATTCCAAACATTGACCAAAACACTGGCAGCGATAGCGCTTATCGCCAGCGGCCATTGTGCCGCCAGCACTGATGCAGCGCAACGGGAGGTGCTCATCCTTGGCGACAGTTTAAGCGCCGCTTACGGGCTTGCCATTGAACAAGGCTGGGTGGCGCTGGCAGCGCAGCAGTTAAAAAAAACCCACCCTGATGCTATCCTGGTAAATGCTAGCATATCCGGCGAAACCAGTGGCGGCGGGCTTGCCCGCTTGCCCGCGCTGCTGAAGCGGCACAGCTTTGCATTGGTGGTGATTGAACTGGGTGCCAACGATGGCCTGCGCGGTTATCCACCGGCAACCCTGGGCGACAATTTAATTGCCATGGGCGAGCGCGCCAAAGCCGCCGGTGCGAAAGTCATCATGGTGGAAGTCGAAATACCAGCCAATTACGGCAGGCGCTACATCAAAGCGCTGGGGGCGCAGTTCGAGCGCGCCGCAACAACCGCGGGCGCAAGCCTGGTGCCCTTTTTGGCACTGGATATAGGCAAGGACCCCACCTTGTTGCAAAGTGATGGTTTACACCCCACCGCTAAAGCACAACCCTTAATCGCAACGCACCTTTTACCTTTTATCAGAGCGGAGCTTGACGACAATGAGTAAGAAAACCGAACAATTACTGCGCGATGACGCCGCGCATTTATGGCATCCTTACGCATCAGCGATCGAAACACCGGTGATGTTCCCTGTCAGCCGCGCTGAAGGCGTCCGTATCGAGTTAGCCGATGGCAGACAGCTTATCGACGGTATGGCTTCCTGGTGGAGTGCTATTCACGGCTACAACCACCCCGTACTTAATCGAGCGGTGAAAAAACAATTATCGCAAATGTCCCATGTGATGTTTGGCGGCCTCACCCATAAACCTGCGGTAAAACTCGGGCGAATGTTGTGTGAGCTGACACCCGAGCCACTGTCACGGGTGTTTTTTTCCGATTCCGGCTCTGTCGCTGTAGAGGTCGCCCTGAAAATGGCGCTTCAATACTGGCAGGCAAAAGGCGAGAAGAAAAAAAAGCGGTTTATCGCCCTGAAAAACGGCTATCACGGCGACACCTTTGGGGCAATGAGTGTCTGTGACCCCGTCAACGGTATGCATCATTTATTCGCCAAGGCCATGCCCCAACAACTGTTTGCACCCGCGCCGAGCTGTGGTTTTGAGGATAAGGTCAAGGAAAAGCATCTGGATGATATGGCCGACCTGCTGGCTGCGCATCACCAGGAAGTGGCCGCCGTCATTGTGGAACCAGTGGTTCAAGGCGCTGGCGGTATGCGTTTTTATGCACCGGAATACCTCACCCGCCTGCGCGCCCTGTGTGACGCTTTCGGTGTATTGCTGATTTTCGACGAGATCGCCACCGGTTTTGGTCGCACCGGCAAACTGTTTGCCCTGGAGCACACGGGTATCAGCCCTGATATTTTATGCCTTGGCAAGGCCATCACCGGCGGTTATATGACCCTGGCCGCCACGCTGTGCAGCGATGACATTGCCACCACCATCAGCAAGGGCGAAGCGGGTGTGTTCATGCACGGCCCCACTTTTATGGCCAACCCACTGGCCTGCTCGGTAGCTTGTGCAAGCCTTGAACTGCTGCTGTCACAACCCTGGCAAAGGCGTGTAAAACAGATTAACAAGGCGTTGAATAACGGGCTTGCGCCTGCCAAAAACCTCGATATGGTGGCCGATGTGCGCACCTTAGGGGCCATCGGCGTGATTGAAATGCAGACGCCGGTGGATATGAATGCCCTGCAGCCACTTATCGTGGAGCAAGGCATATGGGTGCGCCCCTTTGGCAAACTGATCTACTGTATGCCGCCCTACGTCATAAACGACGATGATGTCGCCAGCTTATGCGCTGGCATGGTAAAAGCAGCAGAGTTTGCAAATCACTAACATCCAAGTGCAAGGCCTTGCAATGACGGTTACAATACTACTTTTGGATCATCATACAGGACTTGCACGGCGATTATGTCCAGTACACGTAAACTAAGCCCCGCGCAGCAGCGGATCTACGATATTACCTTCGGCACCACAACACCCGCAGGTAAATATTTTGACATTGCACTGATCGTCATTATTCTGGTCAGCTGCGTCATCGTGATGCTGGACTCCATCCCCGATTACAATGTGCGCTTCGGCGACATCTTCTATTATCTTGAATGGAGTTTTACCCTGTTTTTCACCGTAGAATATGCGGTGCGTATCTGGTGTTCGCCCAACCGCGCTGCCTATATAAAAAGCCCCTACGGCATTATTGATTTATTGACCCTGCTGCCCACTTATCTCGCCATAATACTACCGCAAACCATACCGTTGTTAATTATTCGCCTGCTACGGGTTTTGCGCATTTTCAGGGTTTTGCGCATCCAGCGCTTTAACACCGAAACCAATGTTTTAATGCATGCTCTGAATCGTTCCTGGCGTAAAATATTTGTATTTTTCTCAACCATGATGGTGGTCACCACGATTTTTGGCTGCCTGCTATACGTGATTGAAGGCAATACCCACGGTTTTGACAATATCCCCAAAAGCATCTACTGGGCCATTGTCACCGTAACCACCGTGGGTTATGGCGATGTCGTGCCCATCACTCCCCTCGGTCGCGCGGTATCCGCTCTGATCATGCTCACCGGTTACGCCGTCATCGCGGTACCAACCGGTATTATCACCGCTGAAATAACCCATCATATGCGCAACGGCCTCGTCAAACGCTACTGTAGCCTCTGTAACCGCAGTGGTCACAAGGCCGAAGCACGGTATTGCTGGAATTGCGGTACAGCGCTGGAACAAACCGAAGACGACGATGACTGAGCCCTAGAGGTTCATTCTACGGATGAAATATCCGGGTTAGCTCAGGTATAATAGCGCGCCCAATCCCACGCAGGTCAAACCATGCCTCAGGCACTGTTTTCCCACCGTAAATACTGGGCCGAATGTTTTGGTTCGGCCAAAGAGCTGCCTATGTCTCGCGCCGAAATGGACGCGCTGGGCTGGGATTCCTGCGATATTATTTTAGTCACTGGCGATGCCTACGTGGATCACCCCAGCTTTGGCATGGCGGTGATTGGGCGGGTGCTGGAAGCGCAGGGATTTCGGGTGGGAATTATTGCCCAACCCGATTGGCAAAGCGCAAAGCCGTTTACCGTGCTCGGTAAACCAAACCTGTTTTTCGGCGTGGCAGCGGGCAATATGGACTCCATGATCAACCGCTACACGGCCGATAAGAAACGCCGCAACGATGACGCCTATACACCCCACAATCGCGGTGACAAACGGCCTGATCGAGCGGTGATCGTATACAGCCAACGGGTTCGTGAAGCCTATAAAGACGTGCCTCTGGTGATTGGCAGCATCGAAGCCAGCCTGCGCCGCATCGCCCACTACGACTACTGGAGCGACAAAATTCGCCGCTCGGTGCTGCTCGATGCCCGGGCCGATATGCTGGTGTACGGCAATGCGGAGCGCGCCATTGTAGACATCGCCCACCGCCTGGCCGGCGGTGAAAGTATTCACGATATTCGCGATTTGCGCGGCACCGCATTTGTGCGCAAGCGCGTGCCCGACAGCTGGCGAGTGATAGACTCCACCCATATCGACCCGGTAGGTGAGCTGGCACCAAAGGAAAACCCTTACCAGACCCCGGAACAGGAAAGCTGCAACAGTAAAACGCCCGCGCCCAAGGCCGTGCAGCTTGAGGCGGTAACCTTGATCGATAAGCTCCGCGATGAGCGCCCGGGGGTAATTCGCCTGCCCGCATACGAGGCCGTGCGCGACGATGCAGCCCTGTATGCCCACAGCTCGCGAATTTTACACAAGGAAACCAACCCCCATAATGCGCGCCCACTGGTGCAGGCTCACGGCAATCGCGATGTGTGGTTAAACCCGCCACCGATTCCCCTGTCAACCGAAGAACTGGACACGGTATTTGAACTGCCCTACACCCGCAATCCGCACAGTTCCTATGGCGAGGCGCGTATTCCCGCCTTTGAAATGATTCGCCATTCGGTCAACATTATGCGCGGCTGTTTTGGCGGCTGTACCTTTTGCTCCATCACCGAGCACGAGGGGCGCATTATTCAGAGTCGTTCGGAAGATTCCATTATTCGCGAAGTGGAAGCCATACGCGATAGCTCGAAAGCGTTTACCGGGGTGATCTCGGATCTCGGCGGGCCCACCGCCAATATGTGGCGCCTGGCGTGCAAGAGTCAAAAAATCGAAGCGAGTTGTCGGCGTTTGAGTTGCGTATTTCCCGGCATTTGTAAAAACCTGAACACCGACCAGACACCACTGGTCAAACTCTATCGCCGCGCTCGCGCAGTGCCCGGCGTAAAACGTATTTTAATTGCATCGGGTTTGCGCTACGACCTCGCCGTGGAAACACCTGAATATGTGAAAGAACTGGTGACCCATCATGTGGGCGGCTACTTAAAAATTGCGCCAGAACACACTGAAGAGGCGCCGCTGAGTTTAATGATGAAACCCGGCATTGGCACCTATGATCGCTTTAAAAAAATGTTTGACAAATTCTCGCGCGAAGCGGGCAAAGAACAATATTTAATTCCCTATTTTATTGCCGCCCACCCCGGCACCAAAGACGAGGATATGATGAACCTGGCACTGTGGCTGAAACGTCACAAGTTTCGCGCCGACCAGGTACAGACCTTCTACCCCTCGCCCATGGCCAGTGCCACGGCCATGTATCACTCGGGGTACAACACCTTGAAACGGGTGCGCCGCGGCGATGGGCGTATCCCCACCGTGCGCGGCCTCAAACAACGCCGCCTGCACAAAGCCTTTTTGCGCTACCACGACCCTGACAACTGGCCGCTGCTGCGCGAAAGTCTGCGCAAAATGGGGCGCGCAGATTTAATCGGCAACAGCAAAACACACTTAATCCCCACCCGCCAACCGCCTAAGCGGCATCATCTGGTAAACGGTGACAGCCAACCATTTACCACACAGCATAAGGGTTTACCCAAAAACCCAAGAAAACCGACGCGGCGCAGACGGCGTTAATGTTTTACCAGTAAATGGAATTATCGGACAAAAGGCCTGCAAGCCCGGATATTTCACCAGTACGGCGGCTACTTTACTATTATTTATTTAATATCAATGAGTTATGCGATGAATAACAACAAAAGCCAATGTACAAACTGTGCCTAAATGGTTTTTCGAAAAAAATGACTTCGAATCTTGCCCAAAATCATTCAAACCGTAGCTAGCGCTACGCTTTTCATGATGTTTGAACAACCTTCTTTGTCCTTTTGTCCGAAAATTCCATTTACTGGTGAAACATCCGGGCTAGCGTTGCTCAAACATCATGAAAAATGTAGCGGTAGCAGCCTGTTGAAAAGGTCTCAGACGAGTGCAAGACAAGGCAAAAATGACCGAAAAAGCGGAGTTTACACGTAGTAAATGAGCATTTTGAGGTCATTTTTAACGCCATAACTGGCGCCGATACCCAGCGGCAAGCCCAGCCCCCAGTAGACAATTAAAAATGCCGTCCACACCAGCAAAATGGTAATCGTATAAGGCAGCATCATCGACAACAGCGTGCCAATGCCGGTGGATTTCACATAGCGCTGGCAATACAGCACCACGAGAGGAAAATACGGCATCAGTGGCGTGACGATATTGGACGAAGAATCCCCCACGCGATAGGCGACCTGGGTAAGGTCTGGGGAGATATTCAACTGCATCAACATGGGCACGAGAATTGGCCCAAGCAGCGCCCATTTGGCCGACGAAGAGCCGACAAACAAGTTTACAAAGGCCGTTAAAAATACGATGCCCACAATGGTTACCATGCTCGGCAGAGCCAGGGCTTTCAGGAACTGCGCGCCCTCAATCGCCATCAACGCACCCAGATTGGATTTACCAAAGGCATCGATAAACAGCGCACAGAAAAACGCCATAACGATGTAGTAACTCATACCTTCCATCGCCCTGGTCATGGCATCGATCATGTCTTTACTGCTTTCGAACGTGCCCGACATAAAACCGTAGACCACGCCCGGCAATAAAAACAGCAAAAATATCAGTGGAATGATAGATTGCATAATCGGTGCACTAAACGAAGTCAGCGCGCCGTCGGCTGCGCGCAGGGGAGAGCTTTGCGGATAAGCCACGGCAACCAGCAAGGCGATACCCACCACCATTACCAACAGGGCGACTTTCAAGGCTCTGCTTTGTCGGTCACTTAAATCCTCAAAGCGGGGAATATCATCAGGATCACCATCAATGTTGACATTTTGCAAGCGCGGCTCGACGATTTTATCGGTGAGATACCAGGCGAGCCCCACAATTAACAGCGTTGAACAGGAGTTAAAAAACCAGTTATTCAAGGGGTTTACTTCTATCGCGGGGTCGATAATCTGCGCCGCTGTCTGGGTAAAACTCTGCAATAAAGGATCGATGGCCGAGGGAACAAAGTTCGCGGAAAAACCGCCCGACACACCCGCAAACGCGGCGGCGATGCCCGCCAGCGGGTGTCTGCCCATGGAGTAGTAAATCACGCCCGCAAGGGGAATCACCAACACGTAGCCCGCATCGGTGGCGGTGTGGCTGACAATTGCCACCAACACCACCATCGGCGTCAAAAACTTTTGCGGCGTGCCATCCAACATGCGTTTTAAGGCGGCGGAAATAAAACCCGAATGCTCGGCAACGCCCACGCCCAGCATGGCTACCAACACCACACCCAGCGGTGCAAAACCAGTGAAGATTTTCACCATGCGCGACATAAAATCCGCCAGTGCATCGCCGGTAAGCAGATTGGTCACCACCACCTCGGACCCCGTGCGCGGGTCAATGGCATCGAAACTCACATTCGACAGCAGCGCGGAGACCACCCACACAATACCCAGACACACCAAAAACAAAACCGCAGGATCCGGCAGCTTGTTGCCGATACGCTCGATTTTATCAAGGGCACGAGTTACCCAGGTTGAAGACGATTCCATAGTTTCCTCATTATTAGTAATGGTTAGGATAAACGTGATCCAACACATCCGATGGGTAAGTATGGCACAGTATCGCAACGGTGCAAGGCTTGCGGACTTCGCTGCGCCCACGGGCTCCCGCAAAGGCCAATCTTACTCACCGCAGACCACTGCCGCAAAAACGTGACACGGCTCACAAAGTTGTCCGCTTTTGCTTGCGGCAGACCTGTAAAATACGTATAAAATGCCAACGCACCACTTAGACAGGAGGGTTTGTTGCGACTGACCCTCTCTGCCTAAGTGTTCCAATAGTATTTTATAAGGTTTGGTTTTATGAAACAGTTCCCCACCGTAGGCAAGAGCTTTACCGCCGCTGCCAGTGCCACCCTGTTGTCGGTCAGTTTATCCGCACAGGCTGTGCCCACGTTTACCGATATGTACGTTTTTGGTGACAGTCTTTCCGACACCGGCAATGTTGCAAGTGCCTTTGGCGTGTTTTCCTGGCTTTTGAGAAACAATGTTGGCTATGGGGATAATAACCGCTTCTCCAATGGTCCGGTGTGGCATGAATATCTGAGCCAAAGCCTGGGTATGGCACCAGAAACCCATTCAAGAGCGGGAGGCAACAACTATGCTCACGGCGGTGCACAAGTTCATAGTGGCGGCTGGTTTCAGGACGTTGTCGTTGACACCTATAGCGAACAGGTCACCGGCTACTTAAACAACAACAGCATCGATACCGGCGCACTTTATATCAGCTGGATTGGCGGCAATGATATTCGCTCTTTGGTGGGAGAAAGCAATACCCAAGGCGCGATAGACACCGCACTGGATGGCGTTGCCAATATGCTGGATCAACTCCTGGGCAACGGCGTCGATCATCTGCTGGTTCCCAACCTGCCAGATATTGGCTCTATTCCCGAATTTGCCAGCGATGCGGCGGACAGCGCCCAGGCATCCAGTCTGACCGACGCCTGGAATACCGGCCTCGCTCAACGCCTGGATGGCCTGACTGCCACCTATGCCAGCGCCACCATCTACGAATTCGATATCTTCAGCTTGTATCAGGACATGATGGCGTCACCCGCTTCCTACGGTTTCACCAACGTCACCGATCAATGCCGCTCTTTGGCCTGGGGCTGGACTGGTCGCTACGAAGTGGAATGTGCCGATGCCGACACCACCCTGTTTTGGGATGAAATTCACCCCACTACCGCGGCACACGAGCTACTGGCGAGCTATGCTTACAACCTGATCGATAGCTATTCTGCGAACACGCCTAATGGCAACGGCCCCAACGCTGCGGTTTCTGCGCCGCCCGTGGGCTTATTGATGCTGCTGGGCCTGGGCCTGTTTATTCGCGAACGCCGCCGCGCTTAATAAGCGCTTCACAACGGATTTTTTAAGGCAAACCTGTTTTGGGTTTGCCTTTTTTTTTACTTTCTTTTTACAACTCTTTATTGTGTGGCGCTGCGCCTGTTCCCCACTTTTTTAACTGTCTGCTATTTATTTTGGGGCATAAAACCGCAACCGCATTATAAAAACATATTTTATAAGTTCCCTTAAATTTTAGTACCCGAATAGCTTGCACTGGCGAAATATCCGGGTTAACACTTTTACTTGCGATAACCCCATAAAAAGCGTATAAAGCGCGGGTACGCTGTTTAAAGCGTAAGAATTGGTTGTAACTGGCTTTTTATGCCGAAGTATTCCAATCGCATCTAATTAAAATTTTATAAGGTTTGGTTTTATGAAACAGTTTCCCACCCTAGGCAAAAGTTTTACCGCCGCCGCAAGCGCCGCTCTGCTGTCGCTCAGTTTATCCGCGCAGGCTGTGCCCTCATTTACTGATATGTATATTTTCGGTGACAGTCTTTCCGATACCGGCAATGTCGCAAACGCATTGGGATCGGCATTTAGCATCACCGCTGGTTACGGCGACAATGGTCGTTTTTCCAACGGGCCTGTATGGCACGAATACCTCAGCGAAAGCCTGGGCATGAGCCCGGAAACCTACTCAGATGGGGGCGGCAACAACTATGCCCACGGTGGTGCCAAAGCCAATAGCGTTGACTTTGTCCAAAGTTTCGCGGTCGATACATTTACCCAGCAGGTCACCGGCTATTTAGGCGGTAACACCGTCGACACCGGCGCGCTCTATATCGGCTGGATTGGCGGCAACGATATTCGCTCTTTGGTGGGCGAAAGCAACACCCAAAGCGCAATAGACAGCGCACTGGACAGCGTTGCCGACATGCTCGGTCAATTACTGGGCAATGGCGTCGATCATCTGCTGGTTCCCAACCTGCCCGACATTGGCTCTATTCCTGAATTTGCCGGCGATGCGGCGGACAGCGCCCAGGCATCCAGTCTGACCGATGCCTGGAATACCGGCCTCGCCCAACGCCTGGATGGCCTGACCGCAACCTATGCCAGCGCCAACATCTACGAATTCGATATCTTTAGCCTATACGAAGATATGCTGGCATCACCGGCTGACTACGGTTTTACCAATGTCACAGATCAATGCCGCTCCGTGGGCGGTTTTTTCGGATTTCGCTACGAAATAGAATGTGCGGATGCGGACACCACCCTGTTTTGGGATGAAATTCACCCCACCACCGTCGGACATTGGCAAGTCGCTGAATACGTTTATGATTTACTCGACAGCGCCACCGCGGTCTCTGCACCACCGGTAAGTTTATTGATGTTGCTGGGTTTGGGCTTGTTTATCCGTCAACGCCGACGCGCTTAATCGCTACCTGATTAACGTTTTTAAAGGCAGACCCGTTTCGGGTCTGCCTTTTTTATTGCGGTTTTTGCGGGCCACTGCAACTCAGGCTACTCGCGATGCCACTTGGTGCCCTCGCGGCTGTCTTCAAGCACAATACCCTGTGCGGCCAAATCGTCGCGGATTTCATCGGCGCGGGCGTAGTTTTTGTCGAGTTTGGCCTGCACGCGCTCGGCGATTAAGGCCTCGATAGCTTCAGCGTCCAGGCTGTTATCAGAAGCGCCGCCCTGCAACCACTGCTCCGGCGTCTGCTCCAAAATACCCAGCAAGCGCGCCGCAGCGTGTATTTTCGCGGCGAAGTTTTTACGCGCCTCATCGCTTTCGGCTTTGTTCATCCCCTTAAACAGGCCGTGTAATTCGGCAATCGCAATCGGCGTATTCAAGTCGTCATTGAGCGCTTGATAAAAAGGCTCGGCGGCCAGGTCTACCGCAGAAATATCCGCCTCGCTCACCGCCGGCGCATCGCGCAAGCTGTGGTACAAGCCGGTCAGGGTCGCCTCCGCTTGATCGAGCAGATTTTTGGAAAAATCCAGCGGCGAGCGGTGATGTGCCGACATCAGCGCGAAACGCAAAACCTCACCGCGATAACTGGCCAGTAAATCGCGCACCGTGGCAACATTGCCCAGACTTTTAGACATTTTCTCGCCGTCCATGTCGAGAAAGGCGTTGTGCATCCAATAGTGCACAAAGTCACCGCCGTAGCCACAGCAGCTTTGCGCGCGCTCGTTTTCATGGTGGGGAAAGACTAAATCGATGCCACCGCCGTGAATGTCGATGCCCTCGCCCAGGTGAGCGCGGATCATTGCCGAGCACTCCAAATGCCAGCCCGGGCGGCCTCTGCCCCAGGGGCTGTCCCATCCCGGCTCGTCATCCCTGGCCGGTTTCCAGAGTACAAAGTCGCCGGGATGGCGTTTGTAATCTGCCACTTCCACCCGCGCACCCGCAAGCATATCCTCCAGGGAACGCCCGGAAAGCTCGCCGTAGTTTTCCATGGATTCCACCGCAAACAGCACATGCCCCTCTGCTTCGTAGGCGTGTCCTTTTTGCAACAGGCGCTCAACCAGGTCGAGCATGGCATCGATATTTTGCGTGGCATAGGGTACAAGGGTAGGGGTTTGTGCATTCAGCGCCGCCATATCCTCCTGGTATTTTTCGGTAAACTCCTGGGTAATGTCGGAGATTTCACAGCCGCGCTCACGGGCAGCGACGATAATCTTGTCGTCCACGTCGGTGATATTGCGCGCGTAAATTACCTTGTCGAACTGGCTTTTCAACAGGCGAAACAATATATCAAATACCACCACCGGGCGCGCATTGCCGATGTGTGCAAGGTTGTAAACTGTGGGGCCGCAAACATAGAGACTCACCTGCCCCGCCACACGCGGGATAAACTTTTCTTTTTTGCGGGTTAAAGTGTTGTAAATATGCAGGCTCATGAGTTTGCTTTCCCCCAGCTATCGCGCAGGCCAATGGTTTTATTGAAGACCAGATTGTCCGCACTGTGTTCAAAACGATCAGCTACAAAATACCCCTCACGTTCAAACTGAAAACTCTGCTCGGGCTGGGCTTGTTCCAGGCTCGGTTCCACCCAGGCGTTTTCAATTACAGTCAAAGACTCGGGATTTAAGCTGTCCATCACATCGCCGCTTTGCTTGCCCGGCGCTTCATCGACAAATAAACGATCATAAACACGCACCGTGGCGCGCTTACCATAAGCGGCCGAGACCCATTGAATCACGCCCTTGGGTTTTACTCCGTCTGCGGGATCTTTGCCTACGGTATCGGCAATTAAGCGGGCACGTACTTCGACAATATCGCCCTTGTCATCGGTCACCGCCTCGTCCGCTTCAATCACATAGGCATTGCGCAAACGCACGCGCTTACCAATAACAAGACGCTTGAATTTCTTGTTGGCCTCAACCCGAAAATCCTCCCGGTCGATCATTATTTCTTTACTGAAAATCAAATCGCGCTGACCCAGCTCTTCCCGGGAAGGGTGACACGGTGCAACCAGGGTTTCGCAAAAATCATCTGCCACATTGGTGAGCGTCACCTTCAACGGATTCAGCACCGCCATCGCCCGCGGGGCATTGTCATTCAAGTCGTTGCGAATCGCGTGCTCAAGCATGGCGACATCCACCACGCCGTCGGCGCGCGTTGCACCGATCATATCGCAGAAATAGCGAATCGAGGCTGGCGTATAACCCCGGCGGCGCATCCCCGCAATGGTGGGCATACGCGGATCATCCCAACCAGCGACCACGCCATCATCCACCAACTGCTTGAGTTTACGTTTGCTGGTGACAGTGTAATTCAAATTCAAACGCCCAAACTCGTACTGGTGCGGTCTGTGCGGCACGGGCAGATTGTCCAGCAGCCAGTCATACAGCGGGCGATGATCCTCAAATTCCAGGGTACAGATTGAGTGAGTGATGCCCTCGATCGCGTCCTCCTGGCCGTGAGCAAAATCATAGGAGGGGTAGATACACCATTGATCACCGGTCTGGTGGTGCGACATGTTGCGAATGCGGTACAGGATGGGATCTCGCATATTCATGTTGGGCGAGGCCATATCGATTTTGGCGCGCAGCACACAGGCACCCTCGGCAAACTCCCCCGCCTTCATAGCGCGCAGCAGGCGCAGGTTTTCATCCACACTGCGCTCGCGATAGGGGCTATCCTTGCCAGGTTCGGTCAGCGTGCCCCGATAAGCTCTGGCTTCATCAGGGGACAAATCACAGACATAGGCCCTGCCCTGCTCTACCAGGTGTTCAGCCCAGGCATAGAACTGATCGAAATACGACGAGGCGTAACGCACATCGCCATCCCAGCTAAAACCCAGCCAGCGCACATCCTCCTGAATGGAGTCGATATACTCCTGGCTTTCTTTTTCAGGGTTGGTGTCGTCAAAGCGCAAATTGCAGCGTCCCTTGAAGTGCTCCGCCAGCCCAAAATTCAAACAAATGGACTTGGCGTGACCGACGTGCAGATATCCGTTTGGCTCGGGCGGAAAACGCGTCACCACTTCCTGCACTCGGCCCTCGGCAATATCGTCGGCGATCAGGTTGCGCAGAAAGTTGTTGGGGGCGGCAGACTCCATAAAAACGTCCTTTCACTGAGGAGGCCATCGACGAGATGGCAAAAGCGGGCATTATACCCTGTCGCTGAGCCAAACACAGCCATTAGCTGATGCCCACAGTATCTTTGGCGTGAGCCTCACGGCTTGGTTTATTTACACCCTAAAAAAACGTATGATGCAGGCCTAAGAGCGCAGAACACTCTTCAATCACAACCCTAAGGACACTCTTATGGCTACCATACGCACCACCTTTGGTGACATCACTATAGAACTCGATCATGAAAAGGCTCCTAAAACCGTCGAAAACTTCTTGAGCTACGCCCGTGACGGCTTTTACGACGGCACTATTTTTCACCGCGTTATCGACAATTTCATGATCCAGGGCGGCGGTTTCGATGCGGACATGAACCAGAAAGCCACCCAATCGCCAATTGAAAATGAAGCAGACAACGGCCTGAAAAACGACACTGGCACCATCGCGATGGCGCGCACCATGGATCCACACTCGGCCACCTCGCAGTTCTTTATCAACGTGAAAGACAACGACTTTCTCAACCACAGTGGCAAAAACATGCAGAGCTGGGGTTATGCGGTATTTGGTAAAGTCACCGCAGGTCAAGATGTTTTGGATAAAATCCGCGCTGTGAAAACCACGAGCCGCGAGGGTCACCAGGACGTTCCCGTCGATACCATCGTGATTGAATCCATCGACGTCAGCGACGAAGCTTGACTTCAAAAGGGCTGCCTAAGCGTGCAGCGCGCTGACAGCCCTTCTCCCCATACAAAAAATTCCTCTATGCCAAAAACCCTGTTTATCGCCGATTTACACCTCTGCCCGGAAAGACCGGATATCACCGAAGCGCTGCTGGGATTTCTAAACTCCACCGCGCAAGATGCCAGCGCGCTGTATATTCTCGGTGATTTATTTGAAAGCTGGGTGGGCGATGATGACGACAGCGAGCTGCCCGCACTGATCGCAAAGGCGCTGTCGGATTACAGCAGTGGTGGCCGCAATGTGTTTATTATGCGCGGCAATCGCGATTTTTTATTGGGCGACGACTACTGCAAAAAAGCGGGCGCCCGTTTAGTTGAAGATCCGCAGCTGATTGATTGCGGCGGCGAGAAAACCCTGCTGATGCACGGCGATACCCTGTGCACAGAAGACACCGATTACCTCAAATTCCGCGCCACGGCTCGCGACCCAAACTGGCAGGCAATGGTTCTTGCCAAATCACTGGACGAACGCCGCGCCCTCGCCGCGCAGCTTCGCAGCATCAGCAAAGAAGCTGCCAGCAACAAAGCCGAAGACATCATGGATGTCACCCCAGGGGAAGTGCAGCGCATAATGAAGGAGTACGGCGTCAAACGCTTAATCCACGGCCACACCCACCGCCCCGCCTGCCACGACACGCCCGCTGGAAAACGCTGGGTGCTGGGTGATTGGGATAAAAAGCTCTGGTATATAGAGGTCGACAAAGACACTATTGCTTTGATCGACGCGCCGCTGAATGCTTAGTCAGCCGACGACGGCACGCCCGAATGAAACCGAAACTCACTGTCGCTGGATTCGATCAGCTCTTTTTCTTTGGCTAAAAAAACCGGCAGGCGTTCTTGCACTTCTGCCTCACTCACCAAAATGCGCGCCAGTTTCAAGTAATCCATAAAATGGCGCGATTCGGATTTCAATAAAGAGCCGTAAAACTTCGCCAGTTCGTCATCGAGCACAGGTAACAGAGCGGCAAAGCGCTCGCAGGAACGCGCTTCGATAATGGCGCCGACGATCAGCGTATCCACCAGGCGTCCGGGTTCCTGTTTGCGAATAAGCTGGTGCAATTCGCCGGCATAGCGCGCGGCGCTAAGCTGTGGATAGTCGATGCCACGCGCCTGCATGATCGCCAGCACCTGCTCAAAATGACGCAGCTCTTCCCTGGCCAGGCGCGACAGTTTATGCAGCAACACCGGATGCTCTACGTAGCGATACATGAGATTCAACGCGGTGGATGCAGCTTTTTTCTCGCAGTTGGCGTGATCCACCAACATGATGTCCTGGTTCTCAAGCGCCCAGTTCACCCACGCAGCAGGGGTTTGACAGAGCAAAAACTCACGGATAGGACTTAAATCAACAGCGACAGGCATGGACGTCTCGGCAGTATAAACAGTTTTCTTCGACGGCCTTGAAGTTTACGGTATCAGCCCAGTGAATGCACGTTATAAGCGGATCATCATGCACTTGCGCTTATCCTGCGGTATAATCGGCGCGTTTTACCCACAAGCCATTGGCGGCGTTGCCGCCTCGCAAGAAGGAGCCTAACCGTGCTTAAAGCCTACCGTGAACATGTCGCTGAGCGTGCCAAACTTAACATCCCCCCCGAGCCCCTTAGCGCCGAACAGGTCGCCGACTTGGTGGAACTGTTGAAAAACCCGCCCGCTGGCGAGGAAGAATTTTTACTGGAATTGATTACTAATCGCGTCCCCCCCGGCGTTGACGAAGCCGCCTACGTAAAAGCCGGCTTTTTGTCCGCCATCGTGAACGATGAAGCGCAAAGCCCTTTGATCGATAAATCCCGTGCCATTGACCTGTTGGGCAATATGCACGGTGGCTACAACATCGCCACCCTGGTATCACTGCTCAAAAATGACGCATATGCGGCGCAGGCTGCGGAAGAACTCAAGCACACCCTGCTGATGTTCGATGCCTTCCACGATGTGGATGAACTGGCAAAAGCCGGTAACCAGCACGCACAGAGTGTGATGCAGTCCTGGGCCGATGGCGAATGGTTTACCAATCAGGCCGATGTGCCCGAATCCATCAAAGTCACCGTATTCAAGGTCACCGGCGAAACCAACACCGACGACCTATCCCCTGCTCCCGATGCCTGGTCGCGCCCAGACATCCCGCTACACGCCCTGGCCATGTATAAGATGACCCGCGATGGCTTAGAGCCAGAAGAGCATGGCGTAACCGGCCCTATGAAACAAATCGAAGACATTAAGTCCAAGGGGCTGCCGGTGGCTTTCGTCGGCGATGTTGTGGGCACAGGTTCTTCACGTAAGTCTGCCACCAACTCGGTGCTGTGGTTCTTCGGTGATGATATGGACGGCGTGCCCAACAAAAAGGGCGGCGGCATCTGTATCGGTGGCAAAGTTGCACCGATTTTCTACAACACCATGGAAGACGCAGGCGCGCTGGTATTTGAAGCTCCCGTTGATGCGCTCAATATGGGCGATGTCATCGAGATTCGCCCCTATGATGGCAAGATTTTGTCCGAGTCTGGCGATGTTCTGTCCGAATTTGAATTGAAATCCGACGTATTGTTAGACGAAGTGCGCGCCGGCGGCCGTATCAACCTGATTATTGGCCGCGGCCTCACTGCACGCGCGCGCGCAGCGCTGGGTCTTGAGCCCTCCACCTTGTTTCGTGTACCGGAAGCGCCCGAAGCGTCTGACAAGGGCTTTACTCTGGCGCAAAAAATGGTGGGGCGCGCCTGCGGCGTTGACGGCATTCGCCCCGGCACCTACTGCGAGCCACACATGACTACCGTGGGTTCACAGGATACCACCGGCCCCATGACCCGCGATGAGCTGAAAGACCTGGCCTGTCTCGGCTTCTCGGCGGATCTGACCATGCAATCCTTCTGTCACACGGCAGCCTATCCCAAGCCCGTGGATATCGACACCCAGCACAACCTGCCAGACTTTATTATGAACCGTGGCGGTGTATCCTTGCGCCCCGGTGATGGCATCATTCACAGTTGGTTGAACCGTATGCTGCTGCCCGACACCGTGGGCACCGGCGGTGATTCCCACACCCGTTTCCCCATGGGTATTTCTTTCCCAGCGGGTTCTGGCCTGGTGGCCTTCGCTGCGGCCACTGGCGTTATGCCTCTGGATATGCCGGAGTCGGTACTGGTGCGTTTTAAAGGCGAAATGCAGCCGGGCATCACCCTGCGCGATCTGGTACACGCCATTCCCTACTACGCCATCAAGCAAGGTTTGCTCACCGTGGCGAAAAAGGGCAAGAAGAACATCTTCTCCGGCCGTATTCTGGAAATTGAAGGCCTGGGTAACCTGACCGCCGAACAGGCCTTTGAATTATCCGACGCCTCCGCCGAACGCTCCGCCGCCGGTTGCACCATTGAGCTGAGCGAAGAGTCTGTGGCTGAATACCTGCGCTCTAACATCGTGCTGCTGCGCTCGATGGTTGCCGATGGCTACGGCGATGCCCGCACTATCGAGCGCCGCGCGCGCAAGATGGAAGAATGGCTGGCCAACCCAAGCCTGATGAAAGCCGACGAAGACGCCGAGTACGCCGCAGTGATCGAGATCGACCTGGCCGATATTACTGAGCCGGTCGTGTGCTGCCCGAATGACCCGGACGATGCCAAACTTCTGTCAGAGGTGGCCGGCGACAAAGTGGACGAAGTGTTTATCGGTAGCTGTATGACCAACATAGGCCACTTCCGCGCCGCGGGTAAATTGCTGCAACAGCACAAGGGTGGTATCTCCACCCGTATGTGGATTGCCCCGCCCACTAAGATGGATGAGCACTTGCTTATGGAAGAGGGTTATTACAACATCTTTGGCTCAGCGGGGGCACGTACGGAAATGCCGGGTTGCTCCCTGTGCATGGGTAACCAGGCGCGGGTAGCGGCAAACTCCACCGTACTGTCCACATCTACCCGTAACTTCCCCAACCGCTTGGGCGATGGCGCAAACGTGTATTTAACCTCCGCAGAGCTTGCGGCGGTCGGCGCCATTTTAGGCAAGCTGCCCACGCCCGAGGAATATATGCAATACGCCAAGAGTCTTGACGCGATGTCGGCGGAAATCTACCGCTATATGAATTTTGACCAGATTGTCGAATTCCAGAAAAAAGCGGAAGACGGCGCTCGCATCGCGGCGGTGCAAATTGAGGAAGTTAAGGCCTCTTAAAACAGGCTTTTCTCCACCCATAAAAAAAGCGGCTTAGGCCGCTTTTTTTATGGATAACTTTTAATCCGGATAATTCACCAGTACGGCCACATCCTTATATTGTTAGATAATATCAATGAGTTATGCCGTAAATACCGACGTCCTCCTTTCTTTTCCTTTTCCCTTTAATATCGTGTAAATCCGTTTTCACATTTGGTTTCGCGCCCGGCAGCCGCGTGGCAAGCACCTTGCGGGGACGCTACAAGTACATCCCTGTAAGCTCGTCTCGGCCATCCATGGCCTCGAACGCCCCTCCAGGCGCTTACCGCGCAGCTGCTGTGTAGAGTGTGTTAGCTTTAGGAGTGCGAGTTTTCCCGAAAACTCCAATTACTGGTGAAATATCCGGGTTAGGAAACACTGGTTTTTCCCAAAAACGGCACCAACACCGGTGTGCAACGGAATACCGCTGATGCGAGTGAGCAGGAAAAACACAAATAGCGGTGACACCAAGGTAATATACTGCCAGCCCGATAGCGCTGGATAAGCCATCACAGCAATACCCAACCAAAGCAGGATTTCGCCAAAGTAATTGGGATGGCGCGAGACAGACCACAGGCCGGATTGAATAAACACGCCGTGGTTTTCAGGCTCGTTGCGAAAACGCTGTTTTTGCCTGTCGGCGATCACTTCAATCACAAAACCCAGCAGCCAGAGCAGCAAACCCACCCACAAAAACGCATCGGGCGCCACCACGGTATTGGCGCTGATCGCCGCCAGCGCTGCACCGGCAGTAACGGCTACCCACAAACCCTGCAAAGTCCACACCATTAAAAACCGCGCAAAATGCGGTTTAATAGAATCGAAACGCCCGTCTTTGCCGTCCTTCGAGATGCGGGCAAACAAAAAACTGCCCAGACGCAGCGCCCATATAGCCACTAAAACCGCCAATAATTGCGCGCGAAAATCACCGCTGCCACCTAAAAACAAGGCCACCGCGACCGTGGATAAATAGGTCAAACTGCCGGTCAAATCATAGAAGCGCTCGGTTTGAAAAAACCACGCGGGGATAAACGCCAACCACTGTATGATAAATGCCAAAGCCACGCAGATGCCAAACACGGCGCTGCCCTGCCAGCGAACGCCGTGGCTGCTGCCCGCCCAGGCAAGCCCGGCGCCCAACAAGATAATAACAACAATGATGCCCATTAGTTTTAGTGATCGCATGGTGTTTCCCTGAATGTTCTTCCTCGCCCCGCGGCAGACAAACTCGGCGCAACCCAATCGGATTAAATGAATACGACTTACCCGCAGCTGTGACGCCATCATACGCTTGCAGCCGATGCTTTGTAAAAACGGCAACAACAATCAGCTCCCCGCGAAGGTGGCGCACCGCCCGCATCAATCAAGCCAGCATAAATTTGCCCGAGTATCTCACCAGGAAATGGAATTTTTGACTGGCAGCCGCCGTGTGCACCTGCACCGCAGCCGCGCTATAATGCCCGCTCACTGAACGAGGTTAGTATGCAGATATTTGACAAAGATAATCGCGCCTTCACCGATGAAGTCCTTAGCGAACACATTGAAGCCGCATTGATGGTAGACAAACCCAGTGGCCCCAGTTTTAAACTGCTCTATCACGCCGTTAAGCGCATTTACCGCCCAGTGGTTCGCGGTACAGAAAACATTCCCGACCGCCCCTGCTTGTTTGTCGGCAATCACTCTTTGTTTGCCCTGGATGGTATTGTCCTCGGCCCGATCATGTATTACGAAATGAACCGCTTCTTGCGCGGCCTGGGTGACCGCTTTTTATTTACCAACCCCAAAAGTCGGCACTGGCTGGAAAGTCAGGGTGCGGTTGTGGGTCACCCCAATGTGTGTGCCGCATTGATGGAACAGGGCAATGACCTGCTGGTGTTTCCCGGCGGTGCTCACGAGGCGGTTAAATCTGCCGATCAACTATACGAATTACAGTGGAAAGAGCGCTACGGTTTTATCAAACTTGCCGCCGCTCACGGTTACACGATTCAGCCTTTTGCCATGGTGGGCCCCGATGAGTTTTACGATCATTTGGTTGAAGGCCACGAATTACTAGCCTCGCCATTTGGCAAAATCTTAAAACGCCTGGGCGTATTCAACGAGCAGACCCGCGATGATGTGCTGCCGCCAATTCCAGTTGGTACTCTCGGTTCGCTGATACCAAAACCACAGCGCTGTTTTATCGAATTTGGTCAGCCACTTGATCTGGCGGAATACCACAGTGGCGGCAAGCGCCTGACCAAGAAGCGACTCAAAGAGCTACGCGATACCGTGGCCGAGGAGATTGACGGAAGCCTGCGGGATCTATTGCTGTTGCGCGAACAACGCCGCGGCGAAGATGGACTGCTGCGACGTATTCTTACGCTGTAGCAATAACTACCGCGCGGGGCGCGGCGCAACGCTCGCCCCTTACCACGACATCAACGGATCTTTGCTTATCGCTTTTGAGGCAGTCAATACCACTTGCTTTGAAATATCCGAGCTAACCCGGATATTTCACCAGTACGGCGACCACTCCGCTATTATTCCCGAAAACTCCATTTACTGCTGAAACATCCGGGTTAATGCTCCACCATCACCCTGGCTAAACGCTCTGGCCTGCGCCACTGGCCGCCCAACAAGCGCCAGAGATAGGTCACCGCCAGTGATATCAGCATGGCCACAAAGCACCACCAGCTGGTTATCGGTGAGACTTGGTAAACCATAATCATAAAATACTGTGCTATCACCATCAGCACATGCAGACTGATAGACGCCACCATCAACCAGCGCGTATCCCCTGCGCCGCGCAATACACCTGAGCAGATCAGAATAATGGCGTCGGCCACTAAATAACTGGCCATGCCCACCATCATCGGTGCACCCAGGGCGAGCACCCTGGCAAACTCCGCATCCGGCGTGGCAAATACTTTGACCAACTCAACGCGGAAAATTAAAAAGCACACGGCCAGCACACCTGAGTACAGCAAGGCGATTAAAAACCCACTGCGGATAAGCTGATTGGCTCGGCTCATATCCCCCGAGCCCACGTACTGCCCCGTCAGGGTCATCACCGCGATGCTCAGACCGATAAGCGGCACATAAGACAGAATATCCCAGTTAAATACAATCGTAATGGCCGCACCCTCAGCCACACCGTACGACTGAAACATCAGTAAAAAGAAATTAAAGGTGCCCGCGCCAATCAGCATCTCCACACCCGAGGGCGATCCCAGGCGCACATAGCGCTTGGCCACCCCCCGCTGCCACGCGAAGGACTGCATCACCTTGAAACGATGGCGATGCGCACGGTGAAAATAAAACGATACATACACAGCCAACGAAACCAGCGTTGCCACCACCGTAGCCAATGCCGCGCCCACAATACCCAGTTGCGGCAACCCTGCCGCACCGTAAATCAGCGCATAGGTAAGCGGCACATTGACCACAATGCCGATGAGATCTGCCACCATCACCACTTTGGCACGGCTGATACCGGCAAAATAGGACGCCATACATACCTTAAGCAGATGAAATAGACTGCCGGCCATCAGCACCTGGTAATAGTGTTTTTCCAAGACTACCTGCCTTGGATCATGCCCCATCGCCGCAAACAGATCGACCATGAAATAGCCAAGCACCGCCACCAGGGGCAACACCGCCAGGGAAATAATAACTCCCTGAGTCACCACCTGCGGGCAGCGCTCATAGCGCCCTGCGCCGTAGTACTGCGCTACCAGGGCATTAGCGTAGCCCAGCACCCCGACAAACAGCGCCATGGACACAAAAAACATCACCCCACCACCCAGCGCCGCCGCGATATGCGCCGAGCCGACCTTGGCGAGAAAGTACCTGTCGGTAAACAACATCACCGCCCAGGTCCCCTGGGACACTACCATGGGCAGCGCAAGGGTCAGCAGTTCAGAAAAGGTGCGTCTGTCAAAAAGCCGAGTTGTCATCTTGAGAAAACTAGCACGCGCTAAGGTTTGGCTCCACTGATTTTTGCTAACTACCCGCCAACTCGCGTAGCAATGAGCAAAAACAGGTCACTTTCGTTTGCCGAGGTTTATAAGCTGGCCTGGTTACACACTGCGCTTACGATGGCTGCACAATGGGCTGTTGATAACGATTGTAGATTGCCAATATATGTGTCATTCTACTTCGCGTGGTTGTAGAAAAATAACACGAGATTTGAGCACCAGCCTGTTGTGACCAGACGGTGCCCATCATGGCGCGAGGCCTGTGGTTGGATCGCCCCCGATGAACAACAGGCGACACGCAGTAGCACCTCGAAGTGCTGGTGTCATTTGATGCCCAGCGGTTTTTTCACCGCTGCCTGCAAAGGGTAGCAACAACGCCCTGCACTACCGATTCAAATCCTGCGACCAGGCTCCAATAGCGACAAATAACCGGCCTCGTCCTAACAATACGGAGGATTATGATATGAACCCGCTACCCGTCCCACCACTTGCCCAATCCCTGGAACGCTTCATCACCAGCGTGTCGCCACTGCTCACAGACGAAGAAATTGAACAGACCAAGGCGGCCGCTCTGGATTTTGAAAACAACTGCGGACCAGCGCTGCAACAACGCCTGCTGGCGTTTGCGCAACAGGAAGATGAAAAAGGCTTAAACTGGCTGACCGACATTAAGTTGGACGGTTACCTGAAAGACCCCAGCCCCCTGGCCTTGTGCAGTAATCCCGGCCTGCAACTGGAATACCCCGCTACGGACACAGGTATCAAGCGTGTCGCCTCCTTGATTCACCGTGTCGCGCGAACCCATATCGACTATATTAACGGCGATATCGAACAACCCGTTGATGCACGCGGCCAGCCCATATCGATGTACAACTGGCGAGTGCTGTTCGGGGCAATGCGCGAACCGAAGACGGGTGGTGATGCCTATTATTACGCTGAGCCGCATACGGCAAATCGTCATGTCAGCGTGATGTGGCAAGGACATCACTTTGCCCTGCAGGTGAGCAATGATAAGGGTGAAGTGTATGCGGTGCCCACCTTGGTAGATGCCCTACAGCGTATTATTGACGGTGACTATCAGCCACCCGAATTAGATTTTATGTCGATGAGCGCCTTGGGCAGTGAAAAAACAGGCGCCTATATCGAAGCCTTGTGTGCTGAACCTCACAACCAACAGGTATATCAGGCGCTGCGCGATGGTTTGTTCTGTATTTATCTGTATCACTCTGGTAAGCCCGCTTTACAACAATTGCACAAGCAGACATTTATGCCTGGACACGCCTGGCAGTATAAACCCTTTAGCTATCAACTTGATTTGGATTCCGACTTCGTCGGCATGCATTTTGAACACAGTGAAATGGATGGCGGAGCGTTAAAACTCATCTACACCTACGCTTTCACCCTTGAGCTGGATGATAGCACCACCGGGCAGCCGACCATCACCCAATTGGACTGGATCATCGACCCGGCCACCTCAGCTAACATCCAAAAGGATGTGGATGCACTTGCCGAGCGCGCTAAACACTACCAATTAGACTATTGCAGCATCGATTTCAGCGCCATCACCACCCGGGTGAGCCACGATGCGATATTACAATTTGCGCTGATTTACGCGCAACTCAAAGTGTTTGGCAAAGCTCGCCAGACCTATGAGGCGGTAGACACAAGCCACTTCAAGGCAGGACGTACCGAGGCCATGCGGCCCGTGAGCGGCGAAGCTATCGCGCTTTGTCAGGCCTTGTTAGATGACCAGGCCAGCAAGGAATTGTTAAACGCTGCTTTCGCCGTTCATAAAGCCAGGGTCATTGCCTGTAAAACCGGGCAAGCGTTTGATCGTCACTTATCGGGGCTGCAAGAAATGATTGAACCGAACGATGACCAGGCCTGTCTCGATGGCTTTTTCTCAAGCCCAGGCTACAAAACACAGACGGGCGGCGATTTTCTGTCCACCACCTCAATGGGAAATCGATTCCCCATCATGCGCGTTGTGTTTGTACCCACACGCGCCGCCGGGTTTGGTGTCTATTACAGTTACGACGGTACCGAGTATGAGTTTTTGTTTATCGGAGACCAGCAGAGCAGCCACTATCTGACTCAATTGCGCGATGCCGCCATTGAAGGTGTCAACAAACTGATACAGCTTTTTATCAGCGACTGACAGTCTGCATAAAACTAAAAAAGGCCCTGGCAAATACCAGGGCCTTTTCTTTGTGCTCCCCGCAAAACGGGCTTAGAGATTCAGTTCCGTCTTCATTTTCTCAACGATTTTAAACTTCTGAATCTTACCCGTTACCGTCATCGGGTATTGATCAACAAAGCGGATGTAGGTCGGCACCTTAAAGTGAGCGATGCGATCCTTGCAGAACTCTCTGATCTCTTCTTCGGTTATGGTCTCCCCGGCTTTGGGGATAATCCATGCGGCCAGCACCTCGCCCAGTTTTTCGTCTGGCACACCAACAACCTGAACGTCAGATACTTTGGGGTGACGGTACAGGTAATTTTCAACCTCAATGGGGTAGATGTTCTCACCGCCGCGAATAATCATGTCCTTACTGCGACCGACAATTTTAATATAACCTTCCTCATCCATTTCCCCCAGATCGCCGGTGTGCATCCAGCCATCGACGACAGATTCGGCGGTTTTCTCGGCATCGTTCCAATAACCCTGCATTACCGCATAGCCTTTGGTCAGCACCTCCCCGATCTCACCTATGGGCAAGGTCTCGCCGGTTTCGGGGTCTATAATTTTCACCTCCAGGTGATCCTGCACCAGACCCACCGTAGAGATACGTTTTTCAAGTGAGGTGATAGGCAGTGTCTGAGTTGATTTTGGACTGGTTTCGGTCATGCCGTAGGCGATGGTTAATTCGCTCATGTGCATGTCGTTGATAATCCGCTCCATCAACTCCATCGGGCAGCTTGAACCACCCGAAATACCGGTGCGCAGACTCTTCACGTCAAACTTGGCGAAATCGGGCTGGCTTAAAATGGCCAGAAACATACTTGGCACTGCGTGCAGCACCGTACACTTCTCATCATTTACCGCCTCAAGCACGGCCAAGGGTTCAAAGCTTTCACTGGGGTATACCAGGGTGCCGCCTTGAATCAGCATACACAAATTGCCCAACACCATGGCAAAACAATGGTACAGAGGCAGAGGTAAACAGAGCTTGTCATCCGGGCTCACACACAAAGTTTGCCCACAGTGGAAGGCGTTGTTAATCAGGTTTCTGTGCGTGAGGGTTGCCCCCTTGGGCGATCCCGTTGTACCACTGGTAAACTGGATGTTGATAGGGTCTGTCGCTTGCAGCTGTTGCTGCCGTTCAGCAACCGCGGGATCATTGGCATCACCTTCTGCCAGCCAATCGGAAAACTTCTGCATAAAACGAATATCTTCCGTGCTGCCGGGCTCGTCAATCCATACCAGACGCTTGAGATTGGGCAACAGTTGCAAATTCAGTTCGTCGTAATTCTGGTCGACAAGCTCTGGCGTCATCTCCTGCAGCATTTTCACATAGTCACTGGTCTTAAAACGGCGCATAACAACCAGTGCTTTGCAACCCACTTTATCAAGCGCATATTCCAACTCATAGGTACGATAGGCCGGGTTGATATTGACCAGCACAAGACCGGCCTTGGCGGTTGCCAACTGCATCAGCAGCCACTCGGCATTGTTGTGCGACCAGATACCTACTCGATCACCCTTCTCCAACCCGGTTCGTATCATAGCACTGGCCAGCTGGTTGGCTTTCTCCTGCAACTGACGATAGCTCATACGAATATTTTGATGACGAGAGACCAGCGCTTCCTTGTCAGGAAATTTTTCAACGATATCATCGAAATAATCTCCGATAGTATCTTCAATCAACGGCGTGCTGGTTGGTCCTTTATCGTGACTCATCTTTAGCGGTGCATGCCTTGAAGCGGCGTTGGGGAAACGTTCTTGGAGTAGTTCTCTGTACATAAAATCATCCCTATTTTTTGACGACACAACAACCATCAGCCACAGGCCGACAGCCCTATTACAAGATCACCACGCCAGTGCCGCATCACCACCTCGGACACCGACATCTATACTACAGGCACTACCTGGCGGCCTGTTGAAAAACCTTCAGCCCGCGTAACACCGCGTTAAAAACGACCTTCAACACACTCATTTACCGCGTGTAAACTTCGCTTTTTCGGTCATTTTTGCCTTGTCTTGCACTCGTCTGAGGCTTTTTCAACAGGACCCCAGGGATCAAAGTAGCACGACTCGTTTTATTCTCTACTATCTCTACCAACAAGCTGTAAGGCACAGACCAGCGACTATATTCGTCCCGACCTGCCCCCAGCTTTTGTACATTCATCTCTGCCGTTGCAACGGCTTTTATTGCATTGATAAGAACATAAGCACCAAACCGTTGCAAGTATATTCTTATCTACACTCGCCACAGGTCTATTGCTTTAAACCATAACAAAACTTGTTAAAAAAAACCATCCATCGACTGCGCCTGTTTAAAAATACCACTACGGTCGCCGACAGCCGCCCGACGATACTTGTTGTTGAGGCGTTGAATATAATCCATCGCCCTGGCAACCCCAGACAAAACATCGGCAGCTTGTCACTGTGTTAAAAAAGCACAAACGGGACAGATTACCTCGCCAACCAGGACTCTCTAGACTTTAGTCCAATGGCATTCAAAAATAAAAAGCCTAATCTGAAAGGTCACACCAACCATAACAGGAGCAATGGCTTATGAACGCAGGTACTTCCCCAATTGTAGAAAGCTACTACCGCGGTGGCGAAGAGCCACCACTCATCGACCTGACCATCAGCCAGTGGTTTGACCACATCGCTGATGAGTATCCCGACCAACCTGCAGTTGTAGTTAGTCACCAAAACATCCGCTGGAATTACCGTCAGTATCAGCAAGCCGTTGACGATGTCGCGGCGGGCCTACTGGCACTGGGCATAGAAAAAGGCGACCGGGTTGGTATATGGTCACCCAACAATATCGAGTGGTGTCTGGTACAGTTTGCCACCGCTAAAATCGGTGCGATCATGGTGTGTATTAACCCCGCCTATCGCCCCCACGAACTTGAGTTTGCGCTCAACAACGTGTCAGTGAAAATGCTGGTCATGGCAGAGGCGTTTAAGTCATCAAACTACATTGAAATGCTGGAGAGTTTGGTACCAGACATCGCCGAGGGCGCGGTCACCGACCCCATTAACAGCGAGCGACTGCCGCACCTGCAGCAGGTGTGCTGTATCGGTGAAGCGGCGCGCGGCAAAATGCGCCCCTTCAGCGATATCGCCGAGCTCGCCACAGACGAAACCCGGCAGCAGGTTGCGGAAGTAGCCGCCCAGCTCGATGCCCATGATGCCATCAACATTCAGTTTACCTCTGGCACCACCGGCAGCCCCAAGGGCGCCACTTTGAGCCACTACAACATTCTTAACAACGGCCTGTTAGTTGCCGATGCCATGCACTTGACCTACCAGGACAAACTCTGCATTCCCGTACCCTTGTACCACTGTTTTGGTATGGTTCTGGGCAATCTGGTCTGCTTGGCAAAAGGTTCCTGCGCCGTATTCCCCAACGACGCCTTCGACCCCCTGGTGACACTGCAAGTCGTTGAGCAGGAACGCTGCACCGCCTTGCACGGTGTACCCACCATGTTCATTGCCGAGCTGGAACACCCTCAATTCGAGAAGTTTGACCTCAGTTCCCTGCGCACCGGCGTAATGGCGGGGGCAACCTGCCCAGAGGAGTTGATGTTGAAGGTACAGCAGCTCATGCACATGGAGGACGTGGTGATTGGCTACGGACAAACCGAGTGCAGCCCTATCAACCACATGACTGAAATAGGCTCCAGCCTGGACAAACGCACCAAAACAGTGGGACGCGCCATTCCACACACTGAGATAAAAATCATCAATGAACAAGGTGAGATTATCGACATTGGTGAAAAAGGTGAAATTTGCGCCCGCGGCTACTCCGTCATGCAGGGCTATTGGGAGGACGAGGCAAAAACCAAGGACACCATTGACGACGAGGGCTGGTTGCACTCGGGTGATTTGGGTGTCATGGATGATGAAGGCTACGTCGCCATCGTCGGACGCATTAAGGACATGATTATCCGCGGTGGTGAAAACATCTATCCACGGGAAATCGAGGAAGTCCTTTATCACCACGACAGCGTACAAGACGCCGCTGTATTTGGCGTTCCCGATCGCAAGTTTGGTGAGCAGGTCTGCTTGTGGCTGCAATTGAAGGAAGGGGCGACCATGACGGAGGAAGAGGTTCTGGAATACCTTAAGGAGCGCGTGGCCTACTTCAAACTGCCCAAATACATCCGCTTCGTTGAAACCTATCCGATGACCGTCACCGGAAAGCTGCAGAAGTTTAAAATGCGAGAGCAGATGATTGAGCTGATTGAAAAAGAGTCGACATAGTCGAACTGTACGCCAGAGACATCGGTTGTTGTTTTCACCAGTGTCTCTGGCGCGTCAGAAAAGCCGAAAGAAAATACAGCGCGATACAAATCCCCGCGAGTAGATGAACGGCACAAGCTCACCATCAGGGTGAGCATTGGAATCTGAAAAATCTATCAAATTTCAGCAGGTGGAATGTATGAAAAAACTTTTACCGACGTGCCTTGTTGTATCTCTCTTATCTGCTTGTGTAACAGTACCTGTTCCCTCAGACGATCAACCCAAGTGGTGTGAGGTTTCGAGTCAAAAACTGACGCTGACAATTGTTGATGTAGCGGAGGCTACTAACAGTTTTCGTGACGTTGGCGGCTATATTATTAGCCCAATTCTTATTCCAGTGACAGCGATTGTGTCAGGGAGTTATGTGCTGGCAAACAATCTATACCACCTTGGCCAGAAACACTATCAGTGCCAGAAAGGACACTCTACAAAGCCGAAAGATAAATAGTGCGCCGGGAGCGCGGCATTTTTCTCCTTCCATGCTCTGGCAGAACATTCGAGGCAAAAATGGCCGAAAACACGGAGTTTACACGTGGTAAATATTGAGGTCATCGTTAACGCTGTGTTGTGCCCACTGAGGGTTTTCAACAGGGCGATGGTTGACACAAAGTTTTGAACACCCTCCATGTGCTCTTATCAATCTTGGTTTCTGAACACCTGAATAAAAGCCTCCATATTTTGGGCCGTTTCTGGAAAGCTTTCGAGTATTTTTTTATCTTCTGTAACAAGAGTAACACCCAGATTTCTTGCTAGACTGACAAATTCACAATCATATGCAGAACAACCAGTATCGATTGATAACTGTAACACTTGAAACGAGTTTATTTTGTATTCATTATCATTCAGAAGCTCTTCTGCTAGACTCATCAGTTGAACAGCATCACCTAACTCAATTATCTTTTGCCGCAAATAAAAAGATAACACGCTTCTGAATTCACTCCTCCATAAGACGGGAACCGCCCAGACAGAGTCTTTTTCAAACACCTGTTCCGCGAGCAGAGAAAATTCAGAATTGAGATAAAAATAACTGATGATGTTTGTATCAACGACAATCACGGTCTTCCTTCCGCTTTACACTGGTTTATCATTTCTTCTGTGAGAAGAACTTTCCTGGTTTTTTCCCTGAATTGCCTGGCAAAAGCAATATGTTGCTTTGAGTTGACTGGCTTGCATGACGTTGATTTTTCAATTAAATGCACTATTTCACCATTTACGCTACGGTGATTAGCTGCTGCAATTTGCTTCAATGTTTCGTAGGCGGACTCGGGAATGTTTTTGACTGTAATATTGGGCATATTTTCACCTCAAAGCAAGTTGCACATTGGTTCCAATATGGTGCCTTGGTCGTATTTTGTCAAGTAGACTTTTTATCCATCGGCGGCAGTGCCACTGTCGGACGCTCTTTGGACAAGCGCTCTAGATAGCGCTGGCACACCTCATCCAGGTGTTTGCAGTCGGTGCCGCAATAAAAACTGCTAATTGCTTCGCACTAAAAAACCAGGTGGCAAATTGCTCATTTTTTAATCCCTCCGTCCCTTTTTACGTCCCTTTTTACTCCGTCATTTTTTAATCCCTCCGTCCCTTTTTACTCCGTCCCTTTTTACTCAAATAACAAAGCAAAATCAGTGAGTTATACCCCGTATGGTACGCGGCGCTGGCCGGATGATGGGCAAGTATTCATCGCTGTAACCTGATTTCGTGCAGTGGGTGAGGCAAACACCGTGTAAATCCGCCTTAACCTCTGGTTTTGCGCCCGGCAGCCGCCCGGCAAGCCCCTTGCGGGGACGCTACAAGTACATCCCTGTAAGCTCGTCTCGGCCATGAGTAGTAACCGCGTTCCGAACTAAAGGGGAAAATGCAACTATCCTGACAGAGGGGGTGGCATAACGTTAACAAATGGTTGAGGACAATAACAAACGACGCGTGGCTGGGAGGAACGGCGTGACAACTTTGTGGGGATACCTCAGCCGTCCCCTTTTATTCCGTCCCCTTTTACGTATTCTAACACCACATAACGGTTGGACTATGAGTAGTTGAGATTTTACACCCTAACTTTTCAGTTCAGCACCGACCTTTTTTTCAGGAATACAATATGAAGATATTTTATCAATTTTATTTTGTTCGTTAAATTCATAG
>PDWI01000062.1_pt1 | contig 131751 bp, 90 predicted proteins | sample 1430891 | NCBI WGS metagenome assembly PDWI01 (sample SAMN01162508, study PRJNA174530) | Oral metagenome, whole genome shotgun sequencing project. | biome: Marine environment; feature: Marine mammal; material: Swab sample of the gingival sulcus; isolation source: swab sample of gingival sulcus...
GTTCAGGAATTACGAAAACACGAGCTTTTATACAATACAAGTGACGGATGACCAATGGAATTTTACAGCGCCTGACACAGAGTTTAATTTTAATGGAGGCTCTTTCAAGGTAGAACTTAGTGGCAGTAGTTCCCATTCTTATCCAGACTTTCAAGTACAGAATACGAACGGTAATGAGCATGCTAATTTTTTATCTTCCCAGGGTCGAGCTCATTTAGGCATTTTTTCTGCAGAAGATGAGATATCTACACTGGTTTTTGGTATATTTCACCCAAGTTGGCAAGAGCCAATTGGAAAGGCAAGTATAAGATATAATTCATATTACGAAAGAATCGATATTCAAGTTCCCGTCTCTGGGACAATCCAGTTAATAGCAGCAACTGTCGATATCAAAGGCCCCCTTGATGTCGATGGCCCTATTTACCAGCGTGGCACAATAATCCACCCCAAACGAGCTCTTGGCAAGGATACCAGTCTGGAGAGCATCGCGGAGCACGCGGAGAACATGTGGCGCGAGCAGCGTTTGCCCGCTGTGCCGGCACCCGAAATATTAGAAGACGGTCGTGAAGCAGTCGAGCTGGGTGAGCAGCGCAGAGGCATGCTCGAAGAGCTGGAAAAAGCCCATATCTACATTCAACAGCTCCACCAGCATTACCAGGCCCTGCAACAAAAACTCGAACAACAAAATAAAATGCTTCAACAGCGAATCGAGAAACTGGAAGCCAAGGTAAACTGAGCGTATGGCAAGGTCCGCGGATTATGCCTGAAAAACCATTTTTCTGGCTAAAAACAGGTTCCTGGGTTGGCTGGGGAAGCTTCAACGAAAGGTTAAAAAGGCGTCATCTGCGGATCTATTAAAGCGGAAAATTCAACCAATCTGCTTAGATTGTATGAGCGAAGCGAGCGAGTCACAAGCTGAACCGGGTTTGTTGAACAAACCCGGTTTACCGGATATAGCAAACAGCTTTTTGCGGTTTTGATTTTTGCGAACGCCCTATTGTTTTCAGGAACCCTGTGCACTCGTGTCAAGTTCCGGATTCGGCGTGAATTAACACTGAAGCGTCAAGTACTGGTAGCCCGTAGAATACTCACCAACGGTTTTCCTGAAATTGCTCTGGAAAATACCGGAGGCAAGGTGTATTTTGAGGATGGGGAAGGCTGTTTCGATTAAAAAAAAGCAAACTCTTTTTTTCCCTCATTTCAATGCCTTATCACCCGCCGCTGAACAGTCCGGCGAAGCCCATGAAGGCCAGCGACAGCATGCCTGCTATCAGGAAGTTCATGGCGACCCCTTTGAGTAATTTGGGGACTTTGGCGAGCTCCGCGTCCACACGGATACCTGCCATGATGACCAGAGCCAGGGTAAGACCCATGCCTGCTCCCAACGCGAACACAATACCTTCAATAAAGGTGTACTCGCGGTTGACCTGGAAGAGCGCGAGCCCCAGAATGGCACAGTTTGTGGTGATTAGCGGCAGGAAAATGCCAAGCGCTTTAAAGAGACCGGGGCTGAAGCGCTTGATGATCATTTCAACTAATTGAACCGTACTGGCAATCACAAAAATGAAACTAATCAGCTTGAGATAGGGTAGATGGATAAGCAGATACGTGTTCAGCAGATAAGCACAAGCGGAGGTGATGACCATGACGAATATATTGGCAAGCCCCATGCGAAAGGCTGTATCCAGTCGGCCGCTGACACCGAAGAAGGGGCACAGTCCCAGGAAATAGGCCAGTGTGAAGTTATTGATTATGCAAGCCGAGAAAAAAATGTAAATTAAGTTATCCATTTAGACCACCCAACTTTCAAAAGAATTGTCCTGCTCAGTTGTCTTCTTCTCTATCTTTTTCTCTTTGCGTTCCTTAAACCACGAAAAGAGGAAGATCAGGGTGCCCATGGTGAAGAAACCACCTGGCGGCAGGATCATAATGACCCAGGGCTCAAAGCCGTCGCCAAACAGAGGAAACCCCAACAAGCTGCCGTTACCCAGAATCTCCCTGACACCGCCAATCATTGCAAGGGCAAGCGTGAAACCGCTCGCCATGCCAATGGCATCGGCCAGGGATACCCCTACGGAATTTTTAGAAGCAAAGGATTCCTGTCTGCCGAGAATGAGGCAGTTCACCACGATTAGAGAAATAAACGCGCCCAGTGCTTTGTGGATATCGGGGAGCACGGCTGCCAGCGCGAAATCGACCATGGTAACGAAGGTGGCGATAATCAAGATGTAGAGGCTGATGCGAACCGGCTTGGGAATGATGTTTCTAAAAGTGGAAACCAACAGCGAGGAGCCGAAAAGAACGAAAAACGTCGCGGCCCCCATTGCGATGCCATTGATCAGAGAATTCGTTACGGCCAGCGCGGGACAGAGCCCCAAGGCCGATACAAAAACGGGATTTTCTTTCCATATTCCCTTGACGAGTTCGTCATTAAAGCGGTTGTCCGATGCCATAATTACTCGCCCCCTTTTGTGTCTTTTTCACCATCGGATTCCATGAAGTCGTGAATAACCGGTCCGAAATCGGTGATGCTGTTATTGATAATTTTAATAACTGCCATGGAGGAAATGGTTGCACCGCTGATGGTGTCCACCTGGTTCAGTTCGGTTCGTTTACCCTTTTTATTGGCAACGACGGTGGGTTTGACGACCAGTTGGTCGAAATTCGCCACAAAATCGGCGTCTTTTTCAATCTTATCGCCCAAGCCCGGGGTCTCTCTGCTTTCCAGTACCCGCATACCCACGATGGTCTCAATTTGAGGCTGGTATCCGAAAATGAGTTTAATATCGTCCTGAAAGCCCGCGCCCTTATTGGGAACAGCGTAGCCCACCGGCGTATTGTCTTTCCCCATTCCCCTGTAAATCGCCTGGCCGTCGGGCATTTTTCCTTCGGGATCTTCGTAGTGCACCATTTTGCCCTCTTTAACTTCGTAGATCTCAAAGCTGGTGGCTTCGGGCAGTACCTGAAAGATGGCTTTCCTGATGGCAGCAGCCTGATTGGCCTGAATCATGGGTTTGGTTCCCGCGTAGACCACAGATAAAAACACGCCACTGCAGAGGGCAGTGAAGGCCAGGGCAAAGATAAGAATGAATGATCCGGGTTCTTTCTTCATTGCTTACCTCCAAACTGAACCGGCTGGGTGAAGCGATTGATCAGTGGCGTTACAGCATTCATAATGAGGATTGAAAACATAACAGCTTCAGGTAAGCCGCCGTATACCCGGATCAGGACAACCAGAAAACCGACTCCAAAACCAAAAATCCACATGCCTTTGGATGAAATGGGCGTGGTGACGGGATCGGTGACCATGAAGACGGCGCCAAAGAGAATGCCACCGGAGAGAATCATGAACACGGGATCGGGACACTTGTCCACGAAGAGCGTCAATATGCCACTGAAAACAAAGACGGTTAAGAGTGTTGAGACCATTAATCTCCAATCGAGTGATTTTTTGATAAGCAGAAAGACCGCACCGATTATGATGGCAACAGCGGCTGTTTCACCGAGTGAACCGCTGATGTTCCCCAAAAACAAATCCATCTTGTCTGTCATGATACCTTCAAATTTGGACAACCCCAGCGGGCTGGCAGCGCTGAAGGCATCAACGGGTGGTGTCATCAGCGGAGCGGTAAAAGTTCTCTCAGAAATGGTAAAGAAGCCCTGTTTGACAGCCGTCCATGTGGTCATGGCTTCAGGAAAGGCCGCCTGCAGAAAGGCTCTTCCTAAAAGTGCCGGGTTGAACATGTTAAAACCAAGACCGCCCCAGGCTACTTTACCCAGCGCGATGGCGAAGAAAGCGCCAATGACAGCCATCCAGACCGGGATGGAAGGCGGGAGCGTCAGAGCCAATAACAGGCCGGTCAAAAGGGCGCTGCCGTCTTTAAGCGTGCCCAGTTTTTTCTTGTCCGCGCTGAACATCCATTCTGTTCCCACCGCCACGACACAGGTGGTTGCCATGAGTATGATGGCCGAAAGCCCGAAATAGTAGATCGCGAAGAGAACCGCCGGAGTTAAAGCCATGAGCACCTCGACCATAATGGTCGAGGTGTTTTTTGTCAAACGAAGATGAGGTGCAGTTGAAATAACGAGTTTGGGATGTTGCATGTGGATCTCTCTTATTGGCGGAGCATAGCTTTACCAACCCGCATGAGCTGGGCCAGGGGGATGTTGGATGGACAGGTGAAGGAACAGGAACCGCACTCGAAACAGTCGGCCATGTGGTGGCTTTTCAGTTCTTCAATTCTTCCGTTGCGAACAAAGAAATGCAGCGCGGAGGGATTGAGGAACATGGGGCAAGCGGTCAGGCAGCGACCGCAGCGGATGCAAGGCTGTTCCTCCTGGATCGGCGCCAATATTTCTTTGAACGCCAGAATACCGGAAGTGCCTTTAATAACGGGGACATCCAGCGTTTTTTGTGCCATTCCCATCATGGGACCACCGAGTATGACCTGCTTCAAGTTCTCAAAATCGGCCTGACAGAATTTCAGGACCTCAATCAGAGGTGTGCCGATGGGGATGAGCAGATTTTTGGGTGTCCCAATTCCCGTGCCGGTGATGGTAACGGCGCGTTCAATGAGGGGTATGCCTGTTTTGAAGTACTCGCTTATGCAGGCCGCTGTCGCGACGTTGTTGACCACCATTTCAAGGTCAAGCGGCAGTCCGCCAGCGGGCACTTCCTTTTTCAGGATCGCATCCACCAGCATTTTCTCGGCGCCCTGGGGGTATTTCACGTGGAGTGGCACGATTTCGATCTGAAAATCGTCTTTGGCCGCTCGTTTTAGCATGGCGATGGCATCCGGTTTGTTTTCCTCTATGCCAATGTAACCCTTGACCGCTTTGACCTGTTTCATCAGGATGCGCAAGCCGTCAATGATGGCATCGGCCTGTTCAACCATGACTCTGTGATCACAGGTCAGGAACGGTTCACATTCGCATCCGTTGAGAATAACGAACTGTACCCGCTTGTTTTGAGGAACCGCCAGTTTGACATGGCTGGGGAATGCGGCACCGCCCAAGCCAACCATGCCAGAATTTTGAATATTGCCAATTAGAAAAGGCCCGTATAGATCTTCGGGATTGCCGACATCTTGCGGTTCCCAGCGCTGCGAGGCGAAGGGGTCGGTCTTCAGAACAATGGATTGCATTAACTGGCCATTGGGGTGCGGGCGTTTCTCGATGCTTTCCACTGTGCCCGTAACGGGAGCATGCAGAGGTACGGAGACAAAGCCGCCAGCTGTGGCCAGGACTTGGCCCCGTTTTACTTTTTGCCCCGTGGAAACAACGGCTCTGGATGGAGCACCAATGTGCTGACTGAGGGGGAGAATGTACTGGTCGACAAATGGCATGCGTTCAATAGGCAGATGCTCAGTAGCTTCTTTGTGTTCTTCAGGATGGACACCGTGCCTGAACGAGGCTGCAGCATGACTCATTTTTTCGCTCCATATCCCGTCAGATTGAGAAGTTGGTCGGTTACTTTGGCCTCTAATTTCCTCTTTTCCTCCAAACGCGCTTCTTCAAGGGCTTTGGCGTGTTCTTGTTTTAAGGTTTCAGCCTTTTTCTCGTAGTCTTTCCTGAATTCTTCTTCAAGAGAAGCGCGAATGCCTTCCGTAAACGGTGAAACCTCACCTGCCAGCTCGAGAAGTTTGTTGCTCTTTAAAATCGCGTGCTGCGCGAAATCTCTCATTTCGCTGCTAAGAGCGTAATTCTTTCGCCTGGAGTCCGTGAAGCAGCATGGAACACCGGGCTTGGGTTTGCTGAGCCAATTGGCGATGGGTGTGTACCCCTTGGTGGCTTCGATTTCAGTGAAATGATGCTTGAGAGCCGCGTGACCAAATGCCCAATGTACGGGAGTTGCGTTCTTATCCACGTCACGTTTGACATCTTTGAGAACAAGACGCGAGCCAAGCACGCCTTGATCTGTCATGTCCGTGTGGAACAAGGGATGAACCTGGCATTGCACTGCTCTTTCGGAGCGATTCAGCAACTGATCGGAGCTTTGTCCTTCATTTTGCAAGCTGGGCGTATAGAAGTGAATGAGGGCCGGTTCGGGTGTTTCCAGAGCTGTTTGCAGCATGTCCCCCAGGTAATTGTCCTCGTGCAGCGCGCATGACGCCACAAAAATACGGCTGTTCATCAGGGCGTTGAGGACGGGGTCGTAAGCGCAATTTGTGGAATCCATTTCATCCAGCAGCATTATTTTCAGCGGCAGCTTGGCATCGATCGCCTGTTCCAATAAACCACTTTGCTGCAAGTCACTTCGCGAACAGATGGCAATAACAGGGGGGCAGAGTTTCCTTTCGTCATCCGAAAGCTCTTCCCAGCAAAGACAATGCGTGGCCATACCTGTTTTCGGCCCGCTCTTGGTTGCTTTTTCAATGGTTTTTGTGCGGGAAAGCTCCTTTAAATACTGTTCCACGAAGCCGAAGGTATAACCTAACACGCGTTCGGGTTGAGTAAGGGTTGTGGGAACCTGAAAGGGATTTAAAGGGAAGGGAATCTGGTTTTTCAGCGTTTCAGAGGTGATCACCAAGCCAAAGCGGGCTTGCCCCAAACCCATGTTGCCTTTCGAGAGAGCCTCGATGTGGTTGGCAATTTCATTGCCGATTTCGGCATAACCTCTGAGATTATCCACATCCACAGCGGCTTTCTGACCTTGTTGACTCAATTTTTGCAGCAGATCTGCAATGGCTATTCTGTTGCCTTCCGCGTCCGTCAGTGATTGTTCAATGGATGGCAGGTCTTTGTCTGGAATGGCACCGCCGATGAGTTTGGTCACTTTGGCTTTGATGTTTTTCTCGATGGTTTTCAGATTGTCGACTCGTTGCAGGAGCTTTTTCTGGTTGCAGCTCTCAGTCATGGAGGTGATCATTTTCAATGCGAGCCGAACTCCAGAGCCCGCTTCGGTCAGACCTGAACCCATCATGGTGTGGTTGATATATTTTGAAAGTGAAATGGAACCCAATTTGCCCAAAGAGGTTTCAAGACCAGCGATTGTGTTTCCCTTGGTGTCGGGCATCGCTTCGTAGGTCGTCCAGAGATCTCTGTACTGCAGCACTCTTTTACTGGTTCTGGCTTTCATTTCAAAACACGCATCCGGAGTGGCGGCATCACAAAGCCCGCAACCCTTGCAGGTATCGGGATTGACAAAGGTCAACAGCAGTTCGCCGCTGCCTTTCTTGTTCTTTTCCAAATCGTCCAGGAATCGCGAATCGAAATGGATGGGCAGCTTCAAGAGAACATCTTTGGTGCAGTTTAACGCGTCCTGATAGGCCGGCAAATCGGCGTCGGATACTCTCAACTTCTTGATAAACCACTTGATACTTTCTTCAAGCAGCCTTGAATCCATGATGCGCTGTTCTGATTTCAACAATTCGCCCAGTATCCGGCCGCTCAGGTGCTTATGCGATCGTTTGATTTTATCCGCAACGGTTTTGCCTTTACTCATGAAGTTCAGAGCCATTGCGCTTGCGTTATTGAGTATGACATCGAGTGAAAGTGAAAGCGAGCCGATGGCGCCCTCAGGGCAGATTAACCAGGGTTTTCCGATGGGTGCATCGGACTGAAATAACACTTCCGGTATAAAACCTGAACCGCTTTTGCGCTGTGCCAGGGCGGCCGTGTAGGGTGGAACGGCGTTGTACAGCAGGGCCGGTTCCGGTGTCGTGAAACTGTCGGCCAGGTGAAGTGCGTTTGATTGAAGCTGAGCCTGAAGGGTTCTTCCGTAAAAACCGGCCAGGTTACTGTAGGAATCACCTTGAGTGGTTTCAGCGACAATGGCGGGAATATGGGCTTCAGATAGGGTATTGGGTGTGGCAGCGACCCGTTCCGATATGTCTTCCAGCTTGTCATGTTTGAGGTCGCCGTTGAGAATGGCAGTGATATAAGGAATGAAATCGGAAGACTTGCCCTTGAAGAGATAAATTTTCAAAGCTTTCTCTTTGACGGCTTTATCCCAGCCGGGAGCCAGTGTTTGAACAAATTCGTCTGCTGACAGGGTGGAAGTAAAGAAGACCTCACCTGAAGGAGCGCACTGTTCGGCGAATGTGCAGAATGCACCGTTTAGAGCCGCGAAATACCTGTCTACCTTGAAACTGGTTCCGGGAATGCAGAGCGGCGTTTTGGAAGTGGTGAGCCGGACGAGATTGCAGCCGTTGGTCTGAGCGTACAGGCTGCCGCCGATGTGGGAACTCTTCATCACCGAAGCGATAGAGCGGATGGTTTCATCGTCGAGATGAAAGCCGGCAAAGGCGAAGGTGTTTGTGTCTTCGGGTTGAATGGCGGCACTTTGCCCGGTTGTCACCAGGACCTTTTCTATTTCCGGGAACTCACTCTTCAGTTTGCCAAGCAAGATCTCTCTCTTGGGATATTGGGCGTGATCAGGACATTCACAATCAAGCCATAATTGTTCGGGCAGCTTTTTCCCGTTAATTAAAAGCCTGGCGGCTGTCATCATGGCGTCAAAAGAGTCGTTTCTGGAGTAGAAGGACGTGGCTCTTGGGAAGGAGAACCTTTTGAAAGGCAGTCCAAAGAGCCCAATCCTCTTCATCCCTCCGATCAGAGCACCTAACTCTTGCAAGGGAAAAGGGTTCATTTGAGTTATGCCGATGCAGCCGAGTTGCACGCCTTCCTTTGCTCTCAAGTGGTCGACAATGGCTTTCGCCATTTCGGTGGAAGGCCCTTCGGTTACCAGAACGAACCGGGCGTCTTCCACTTTATGTGTTTCCAGCTGTTCGAGTTTGGGACTCGACGGGTCTTCAAAAACCCTGTCAATAACGGCAGTTCTGCTTTGATCCTGGAAAAGTGTTTTCGATGCTGCCCGCATGAAAGGTAAGTCCTTCGGCAGTTTCAAGCCTGAGGCGACGGATCGGTTCCAGTCAAACCAATTGGGGATACAGGTGCGCTTTTCGCCGAAGAAAATGCGTTGGATCTTGGTGGGAGCTGAAATGGATGTGCTTGCCGCCGGCAGGTACTGGTCTATGTTTTCGGGGAAGGTGTACCAGTTGGGGATAGGCGCGATTGTTCTTGCGGACAGGCTTAAAACCACTGGATTCAGGGTCAGCTCCGATACTTTTCTGGCTTTCAAGGCGAGATCGAGAAGCTGATGGGGTGATGAGGCGACAAAATGGATGAAATCCGGGTTGACGGTGTTTTCAGCAGCGCGGTCATAAAGCCGATATATCAACAGCGGGAAGGGAGCTTCCTCGATGGACAGGGGTTGTTTGAGGAAAGAGGGCTCTTCATTGACAATGAGTGAAACCCGTTGACCCGTTGAAGCCAGTCCGGCTGCCTGCTGAAAAAGGGCGTTGGATGATGAGCCGGTTATGATGTCGCATTTTTCACCGTAGAGGTTTTTTCCCACTTTCAAGCCCGAACGAATGGAACGGTGTATCAATATGCTGTTGGCTATCTGATATTCAAGGGTCAGAACAGCGTTCATGCCATTATCCAGAATAACTCGGTCTGATGGAATTAGGGTAAGGTTCCTGATAGACATAAATTCTCCGTTTCATCTTTCTCTTTTTCAGAAAACTGGTTTTTGGTTACCCATTGAATGGCACCTGTGGGACATCCAAATGCGGCTTTTTGCTCAGTGAGTTGGGGCTGTAAAATATGGGGCAAGCCGTTTTTCATTTCCATGGCACCGTCACCGGCGTCCCGGACACATCGACTGCAGCCGTCACAGGCGACCTTACAGATTGCCCGTGCCTCTTTTCCCGTAACCGGTGAACTGCACTGCACCAGCAGGGGCGCGTTAAGGGGCTGCAGTTTAAACAGATCAAGAGGACAAACCGTAACACAGTCACTGCAAGCAGTACAGAGATCCACATTGACCACGGGTAAACCCTCGGCATTCATGTGGATGGCACCAAAGGTACAAGCTTCTTGACAGTCGGCCAGACCCAGGCAGCCGTAGGTGCAGTCTCTTCCTCCGCCGTTGACAAAATGAGCGGCTCGACAGGAAGAGATACCCATGTACTCGGCCTTGTTGTTGACAAAACCCTTGCCACCGGCGCAGTGCAGACGGGCAACCTGTTTTTCAATGGATCCCGCAGATACACCCAGGAAGTCCGCAATCGCCTGAGTTCCTTCGGGGCTGTTGACCGTACACTGGGCGGGAATGGTCTCTTTTTCCAGCAGCTTCTCCGAGAATGCCCGACATCCCGGTTGACCGCAAGCACCGCAATTAGCTCCTGGCAGCATCTCTTCAAGGGTGTCCAATCTGGGATCCTCTTCAACCCGGAAGAAGCGATAGGCTACCGCCAGAATAGTGGCAAAGACCAGACCTAAACCCGTCATGAGGAGTGCGGCATTGAAGATTTCTGTAGCCATGGGAGTCCTCAGTTGTATTTAGCGGCTTTAGCGACCAGTTCGTCTGTGACCGTGGAGTCACCTGATCTGGGTGAACCAGGGTGAATGCACCTGGACGGGCATTTCTCGGCCGCTGAGACCAGCTGGAGGAAAGTGCCTGCTTCGGGATCGCCGAGGTAAACCTGCTTGTCGTCGTTGTACAAAAAGAGCAGCGGGTTGAGTGAGACACATTCGTTGCAGCTCGTGCACAGTTCTGTGTCGACCCAGGCCTCTTCTTCGAAGGCTTCCTCTTCTTCTACGGGTTCAGGTTCTGGCGCCTTTTTGGCTTTTTTCTCGGCAGCTTTTACGGGTGCTTGCTCAACCGGGGGTTGTTCAACCTGGGGTTGTTTAGCCGAGGGTTTGGGTGCCGCGGCTTGTTCCGTCTTTGCCTGGCTGGCAAGCCCGAGCTGCTGACCGGGATCCATTTCAACCAGGACCCTGGCTAATTGGCTGAGTGCTTCTTTGGCCGTTTCGGTCCGAACGGATTCCAATTCGGATCGATGCTCTTTTGCCGCGCTTTCCAGCTTGTCTTTGACTGTCGTTTCAGCTTCAAGACGAGCCTGTTCCAGTGCCGCGAGAGCGTGTGAGTTTTCGATGCCGCCCAGCTCTCTGAGCGTACGCCAGAGGTTCAGGTGATCCACGCACTGAGTCAGCAGGGTTCTGGTGATGATGGCTCTCTTGATTTCACCTTCGGTATCCTTAACCCAAATGAAAGGAACGTACCGCCCGAACATTTTTTCTTCATCTTGAATGAACTCTGTAAGAGGAATCTGGTGTTCTCCCCATTGATCGGATTCAATGACCATGAAGTGGCTGCGGTAAGAGGGAAGAAGCGTGACAGCATCTGCAAAGGTGAAATCTGTTTCCATACTTGCTTCTGTTCCATTGGCTTTCAAGTAGGGAACAGATAGGTGAATCCAGTCTTTTTCCGGTAAGAGGGAGCCTGAAAAGTCAAAACGCTCGGCCCAGGTTGTCCCCAGCTCGGGATTGTATTGGAACTGAGCGGCAAACCTGCCCGCTTGCAGTGCGTGCAAATGAGCCCATGAATAGGGAAGCTCCGATGCGTCGGCAGCGGAAACAATGAAAACGCCCGGGCCGCTGGATCGGGACAGGTTTTCCAGACATCCGTAGAGGTGCTCAGGCGAGGAGAGCGCGGACCTGGAGACAAAGGCGTTTTGGTGAGAAATCGCCAGGTAACTCAAATCGCGCTGAATGAGTTTTGACGTGCTCAGGCCGTGAGCCAGACACGACCATGGATCGCCCGTCAACAGCACATGAATGGGAAGTTTGGAACCTACCAGTGCGGAAAAAGCGTTTAAGGCTGAATTTTGCACGTGCTCACCGTTTGCCACCACGGTGACAGTGGGGAAGACCGCCCATTCTGACTCCGTGCAGGAATCCAGACTGAAATGGCTTAGCATCTCTGTGTGCAATTCCTCGTCAAAGGCTTCTTTACTCTCCAGTTTCGCGATGCGCATGCTCAGGAACAGGTCTTTCATGTCATCGGCAATCGCTTTAAAGACCCCCTTGGCAATACCCAGCGGCATTTCATGCTGAACACAGGTGACCCCGGCATAACACTCGGTGAGTTCTTCTTTCTGAATGAGAACAATGCGAGGACCTTGTGCATTTTGCTCCAGGAATTGACCAATGCATTTTACGGAAAACTCGATGCGTTTCCTGCGGGTTTCATCCAGTTCAACCGTGCCATGACCACTGCTGGCCTTGGGCGAACGAATGTTTTCCTTAAAGAGCGAGCCCAGCAAAGGCCCCACATCGACACCGTGGCTTTCCTGCTCTTTGATGTCCTGCATGGCGAGGATGTCCTTCAGAGAGCCGTGCAACTTGCGTGCCTCTTCCATGAACGCTTGCAGAGAAGCGGTTTTCGCCTGCCGGACTGCATTGTGGTAGAGTTTCAGCAGGAGGCGGGAGTCGAAACCCAGGCACTCGGCTTCGGGAACCGCACTGAAGAAAGCGTCTATTTCACTGTTAAACGCGGTTCGCCCTGTTTCACTGAGCTCAAGATCGGCTAAAAAGCCCTTAAGCCCCGCTTTCAGAACCGATATGAGATCGGTTGAGGAACATTCGCGCAGGGCAAGAGCGGTTTTGTAGATGAAATAGTCTTTATGCGTCTTGAAAATATCCGATGACTTTTTCATGTCGTCCAGAATCTGGTCGTATACGGTGTACAGGGGCTGCGGTGCTTTTCCCTGCTGAAGAACCAGCGGATAGTGATTGAGTTCAAACTGCTTTTCAAACAGTTGATCTAAAGCCAGAGGATTGATAGAGGTTTCAAAGACGTCATTGTACGCACCTAGAATGGCCTCTTGCCCAAGTAAATGAAAGCGCATTTGAGTTTTCTCAATTGAAGAGTCGCCATGGGAATGGTTGGGCATGGTGGGAAGCTCAGGCGCACTGAATTGCTTGATGTTCAGGAGGTCCAGTTTGTTGACGGCTCGATCTTCAGCAGAGTCGGCTGCGCCGTGTATATGGGCCATGACGGCGGTGACAAAGGCTTTTGTTTCATGCGGGTAATCGGCATTGGCAACGAAAACGGAGAGCTTCCTGTTGATTAGATACTGCGTTTCCGTCCTGGTGAACAAGGATACACCCTGCCTGGTTGTGGCAGAATGAAGCAGCAGAGCGCCTCCGTCGGCGATGCAGTCCAACACGCCGGTGTTCCTGATTTGAAGCGGGTTCGAGGCGATCAGGGCACAGAGTTTCCCCGGCGTTTTAGGCAGCCGGGAGCTGTTTTCTGAAACCAGGATGGCATGAATGGACGCTCGCCTGGGGTGTTTGGCTAAATGGAAGCGGCTCTCGGTGTCTTCAGTCATACAATCGGCAAAGCATCTCAGACAGTTTCGAGAGAAACTGCTGTTACCGTATTCACCGATAACAGGCAGCAGTTTGTGAGAACAGTCAACTGGATCTGTTGGCTTCAAATTGACAGATATGCCTGTCTTTTCCAGTAATTTCGCCGCGGAATCCAGCGTGGCATCGTGCTTTTCAGTCGAGAGCCCATCGAGAAACTCACCTATGTCTGCCAGAGAATCAGGTGTTGGGAGTTCCATCAGCTGGAGGTGATCGAGCATTTCCGGTGCCACGGAAAGTGTGCAGGGCTGACAGGTTACTTGGGAAAAAGTATGCGCGAGGATGCAGTAGGCGACAGCATCTTCAGGCCTTGAAATCGCCAGATCACCAGACCACCTGTTCGTTCTGGCATTGGCTATCACGAGTGATTGCTGAACTGAAAGCAGAGTGGGTTCAATGTAAGTGGTTTTCTCTGTAAGGAAACAATAGGAACGTCGGCCGGACAGGGCCAGCCCTTCAGCTTCCAGAACATTGGCGGCTGCCGAACGCCCACAAATACCTTTCATGACGTAATTAATTGTTTCCCTGACGGTCAGGGCTCTTTTAGTGAAAGTTAGCTTCATCTTTTACATCCATTTTTACATCCATTTTTATCTTCAGAGTGATTTTATACGCTGAATCGGTTCAGTTCCTTTTTCAGAGCCGCCAGTTTGTCTTCATTGGGCGTGTTCAGACCAACAGCTGAAAACTCGTGGTACCTCTGTACCTGATCGTTCCTGTAAAACATCCCGATGGGCATGACATCTGTGCGGCTGGCCAATTCCAGGGCTTTGTGGAGGTCACTGGGATCGTGAACCGTGTTGTTTTTAAAGTACCTTTTCATGGAAGCAGAGGCCGGAATGCCGTCTTCGTGATCCATTAAGAGAATGTTACTGGGGTCGTCCATGTAACTGGTGAAGTAATTTGGAGTAAAGTGAGGACACCTCTGTACAATGCGAATGAAGGCGGTGCCGTTGTGGTGATAGGCTTTTTTGAGTGTGGCGTAGAGGTGAGGCGGGTTCCAGTCAATGGTGGTTGCCACAAAAGACGCATTGGTAATTCCAAGCACAACCGAAATGGGATTTAAAGGCTCGATCCAGGCACCCATGGGGTGGGTGTTGGAATAGGCGCCCACAGGTGTGGTGGGCGAGGTCTGCATTTTAGTCAATCCGTAGATCTGATTGTCAAAGAGCATGACGACCATTTTCATGTTGTAACGAATGGCGTGCAGCCAGTGACCCGCACCAATGGAGGTGCAATCGCCATCACCAGTGGAAACAAAGATGTTGAGGTCTGGACGACGGCTTCGAATGCCACATGCCAACGGAAGCGCTCTGCCGTGCAGCCCGTGGAAACCGTAGGTGTTCATGTAATGCGGGAAGCGGCTTGAACAACCGATACCTGAAACAAAAACGGTTTCTTCCGGTTTTAACTGTTCCTCTTTGCACAGCTTCTGAATACTGGTGAGAATGGCGTGATCACCGCAGCCGGGGCACCACCTGGGAATGGCCGCCTGATAGTCTTCCGCGACAAAATGCCTGGGTTTTTCTTCCATTAACCAATCACTTTTCAATCCAATCATTTTGCGCCTCCTATTTTAGCGATTTCTTCAATGATAATCTGATGAATGGTTTCAGGCTGAAGCGGGAAGCCCGGCACCCGGGACCAACTCTTGACGTCCACCAGCGTGTGGGAACGCAGAACCGTGGCAAGTTGGGCGTATCTCATGTTGTCTTCATTGTAGAAGGGATCGTTCATGTCGTCACTGTAGTTGATTTCTATGGTCATCACCCTTTTGAATTTCTTGAAAATGTCTTTGAGACCTGGCTCCAGGGGAGAGAGGAACTTGAGGTGCAGCGATGAAACACTTTTGCCTTCTGCTCTCGAGACTTCCACCGCTTCCTCGATGGCTCCGCGCGTGGAACCCCAGGCCACAATCAGAAGGTCGCCGCTTTCGTCTCCATTGACCACGGGCGGTTTCAGTGATTTTTGCAGTGTGGCCAGTTTGCGGCTTCGCATGGCAGTTGACTTCTGGTTGGTTTCAGATTCGTAAGCGACTTTCGACCTGCTGTTGTGAGCCAGACCTGTCAGGACGTAATTGCCGTCTTTCTGACCGGGAATGGGTCTGGGGGAAACCCCTGTTTCAGGATCCCATTGATAGGGGTCGATGTTTTTGTCCCACCGGCTTTGATCCAGCGGAGGAGAAAGCCATTCTTCCTTTAGAGTTGGTTTTGGGTAGGGCTGAACACCGGTAGCCAGATTGGCATCGGTTAAAACAAAGACAGGACCGCGATACATTTCGGCCAGTTTTCGGGCAGAAACCATAAAATGGAAGCACTCTTCAATGGTCGAAGGTGCGATGATAATCTTCGGTGCATCGCCTGGCGAGCCGTAAAGCGTGGAAAGGAGATCGGCCTGTTCAACCTTTGTGGGCAATCCAGTGGAGGGTCCGCCACGTTGAACATCGACAACCACCAGCGGTACTTCCGCCATTACCGCGAGGGCAATCATTTCAGTCTTAAGCGCCATTCCGGGACCTGAAGTGACCGTGAGAGCCGTTTTTCCCGCGTAGGACGCGCCGATGGCAAAGCCAATGGCCGCGATTTCATCTTCTGCCTGGTGGACAAAGCCGCCTACCTCCTTGAAGACGCTGGCCATATAGTGCGTGACAGACGTAGCCGGCGTGATGGGGTACATGGAGCAGAGTTCCATGCCCGCCGCCATGGCACCCAGACCGATGGCCTGATTGCCGTTCATGACCACTTTGGGTACGCCATCGTCCACAGCGGACAGGGAATAAATGAACTCGAGGTTTTCCTCCGCCCATTCAAAGCCCGAACGCAGGAGTTTCAAGTTGCTGTCGATGACTTTTTGGCCTTTTCGCTTGAATTTTTTGACAATTTCCTTTTCAACCAGGCTGACATCCCTCTGGTAGAGTTCACAAAGCATGCCCATGACCCACATGTTCTTACCTCTTCTGGGGTCTGGAACAACTTTGAGGCATTCCTCTTCTAAAGGTATTTCTATGATTTCGTATTTGCGTTTCTTGAAATCCGCGACAGCCTCCGTGTAGGCCTTGCGAATACCCTCGATGGGAGATTCCGTCCACTTCTTGTCCAGAAAGATGATGGTGCCTTCCTGGAAGGACTGGGTGTCGATGCGGCTGTAAAGCACCTGTTCGTTGAACCCGATAACAATATTGGCCTTGTTGCCGGCATTGGTAACTTGCTTCTCACCCAGTCGGATTCGTATGCCGCTTGCACCCGCCTTGGACCTTTTCGGGGGTTCAATTTCAGCTGGAATAATTTCAACAGTCCAAACTCCGTTCCCCATTTTGGCATTAATGGTGCCAAACATCTGGCCTGCTGTCTGGGCGCCTTCGCCCGAATCACTGACAATCTCTACAATATGTTCTCTTATTTCGGTAACTTTTTTCTCTTTCTTCAAGGTTGAAGCCTCCGGGATGACCTTCATAAATACCCATGCCAATGGACGCCGGATAGTTGGCGAAAACATGTTTAAACAAGGCTCTTTCTTTTAATGATGTATGTTGTGTGGCAATGTATCACTCCACATGTATTATAACGGTTGTCATGCTCTAATTCACGACTTAAATCATGGAAACAAATCGTGAATTGCGAATGAGAACAAGGGCGTTTTAACTGCCTTTTCTGGTGACAAAACAGTTGAAGCTAATTTGTGGATCGAGATGCTTCTTGACCTTGCAGAGTTTCGCGGTCTGAACCAACGCCTTTTCGTATTTGGCGGGGAATTCAGCCGGAACGTTTATTTCCAGATGAAAGGCAGTGATTTTGCCAAGCTCATCATTGGAATCGGTATTTAGAAACAATTCAATTTCACGGGCATCGATTCCGCGTTGGTCACAGAAGTTCTTTACAAAGAATCCAGAGCAGGTTGCCAGTGAGGCGAGGAACATGCTGAAGGGATCAGGCGCACTGCCTTCGCCTCCGGATTCACAGGGCTGATCTGTCTTGAAGGTGAAACCCTTAAAAATGGCATCGACTTTTTTCCCACCGGGAAATTTTACTTTCATCATTTTTTCGCTCCATATTTCTTAAAAAATCGCTCAATGTCCTGGACATCCTTGTGACTGCCTCCGAAAAATGGACAGCGCATATGAATGTGATCGGGCTGCAAGTCGAGAATTCGCTCTCTGCCTGTGCTGGCTCTGCCTCCGGCTTGTTCGATCAGGAAAGCCATGGGATTGCATTCGTACATCAGTCTCAGTTTACCGTTGGGATTCTTGGTCGTTGCCGGATAGAAGAAAATACCCCCGCTGAGCAGGGTGCGGTGTATATCCGCTACCATGGTTCCTATGTACCTCAGATTGTAGGGACGCCCTGTTTCGGGATCATCCACCATGAGATGTTTGACGTACTTCTGGACTTCGGGCATGAAATATTCCACTTGCCCCAGGTTGGCAGAATAGGTTCTGCCCGATTCGGGTATGGTCATGCTGGGGTGTGAGAGAAGAAACTCTCCAATGCTGGGATCCAGCGTGAAACCATTGACCCCGTGACCGGTGGTGTAGACCATCATGGTACTCGATCCGTATAACACATAACCCGCTGCCACCTGTTTGATTCCCTGTTGCAGGGTTTCCGCTTGACAGACTTCTTGATCCTGGGTTTTGGAGTCTCTTCGGTAGATGGAAAAAATGGTGCCTATGGAAACATTGACATCGATATTGGACGATCCATCCAGAGGGTCAAACAATACGATATAACGGCCTTTGGACTCGGGCACGGGGATGACATTGTCGGATTCCTCAGAACAGATAATGCTGCAGTGGTCACCCATGGCCAACGTTTTAATGAGCTCATGGTGCGCGTAGACGTCCAGCTTCTTGACGGTTTCGCCATGAACATTTTCACTGCCGTGCACGCCCAGGATATCGACCAGTCCTGCTTTGTTGACTTCTCTGTTGATGACCTTGCAGGCCAGGCTAATGTCCCTGAGCAGGGATGACAGCTCACCCTGAGCGTAGGGGAACTCCTGCTGACGACCAATAATGAACTGCTCCAAGGTGACAATTTGACCTTGCTTGACTTCTTCTAGTATTTTTTCAACCGTTTTAGGCATATGTGCTCCCTTTATATTGAAATAACAGACTATGAAAAGAGGTGGGCAAATAGATATATGTTATGAATCAATAAAAGAATCTCCTCTGTGTATAAAATAACATATTTTTAACAATCAGAGTGAATGAATGATGCAAACTGCCGCGGGTATCTTGTCTGCATGGAAAAGTCTCTCAATTCATGAGCTGTTGAAATGAGTGTTTAAAGTCAAGAAAAAAAATAAAATAGGCTGCTTGGGGGGCCTGGAAACGGGTGAAGAGAAGCTAGAAAAAAATAAAAAAAGTCAGGCAAAAAAAAGGTAAAAAAAGCATAAAAGGACCGACTCGCAAATCATGAAATTCTCTGAAAGAGAGGATGCATAAAATACATAGAGATTTTTTGAAAATCCATGACGGGATGGGTAGCGATGAATTGATAATCACACTCGTGGCACAACTCGACTCCACTTTCCGGGCGGAATGTAAATATCCTGTCCAGTTCATTTATTATGGAAACGAGGCAGACTATAATGTACGAAAGTAATTCGGGTATTTGAAAGCGATTCTGCTATCAAAAGGACGGAGGCTGAAGTTGAAATTAACTCTGGAACAGTATGCAAAGGCAATCAATGGGAAACCGGTTAACGGTTGTCCTGTTGAAGCGCTTGTAACAGATGTAACTTGTGACAGCAGGAACGTAAAAAAGGGAATGCTGTTCGCAGCCTATCGGGGACCGGAAGTGGATGGACACAGCTTCCTGGCATCCGCTTTTGCCAGTGGGGCTGTTGCGGCCGTTGTGCAGGATAAAGCGCGGCTGGGAAATTTTCCCGGGCTTGTTGTGGATAACAGTCAAAAAGCCTGGTCCAGGATATGCGCCCTGTATTCAGGTAATCCATCCAAAAAGATGAAGGTCATAGGCATTACCGGAACCAATGGAAAAACAACGATTCACTGGCTTGTCCACCACGCATTGTACAAGTTGAACGCGCCTTGCATTCGAATTGGAAGTCTGGGCATCTCTGCAGAGGGCAGGGTGGAGCGTTCGGGAAAGGTTCAAACCTTGCACGCCGGCGAAATCGTCATGACCACACCGGGAGCCAAAGAAATTCACACCAGTTTGAAGCTGGCACTGGATGCCGGTATTGAAACCTGTGCCCTCGAGACGTCATCTCATGCATTGCATCAACACAGAGTGAGCGATGTTTCCTACGATACCTGTGTCTTTACCAACTTGACACCCGATCATCTCAATTATCATGCTGACATGGAGGAGTACTTTCAGGTCAAGGTGGGTTTGTTCAAACAGTTGGCCAGAGAGCGAGCCTTGAAAAACGAGCTGAAAACAGGCGGCGCTGTCATCAATACAGACTGCCCCTATGGCCGCAGACTGGTGGATCTTGCAGGCGATTTGAACTTACCGGTTATCACGTTCGGTTTTGAACGCAACCCCGATTTGAAAATAAAGCGATTTGAACAATCCGTTCAGGGTAGTGTTTTGTATTTAGAGTATCAAAACAATTCCTGCCACATTCAAACCAATCTCATTGGCAATTACAATGGCAGCAATTTGGCAGCTGCTTTTGCCTCTCTTGTTTCGCTGGGTTACGATCCGGCTCAAACAGCGCGGGCCTTGAATGATCTTCCGGTTGTACCCGGTCGCTTGGAACCTGTTGGAAACGATGATGTGGCCGTTTTTGTGGACTACGCCCATACGGGAGTCGGTCTGGAAAGCCTGCTTACAGCAGTTAAACCCTTTGTGCAAAATAAGTTGTGGGTTTTATTCGGCTGCGGAGGGGGAAAGGATCCCCGCAAGAGAATCGATATGGGAGCCGCGGCTAAAAAAGTCGCGGACTGCATTGTGCTGACCAATGACAACCCGAAAAATGAAGATCCCGATAAAATTATTGAAGAAATTTTGCAGTCGGGTTGCAAGCCCGTATTTATTGAGAAAGATCGGGGCAAAGCCATTCACAGGCTTTTGAAGCAGACGGAAAAGGGCGATGTGGTCTTCCTGGTTGGCAAAGGGCACGAGGATTACCAGATCATCGGCAATGAAACATCCTACTTTTCCGACCGGGAAGAGGCGATCAAAGGCCGGGAGTTGGGTCTTCTGGACAAGTCCTAAAACTCATCCGCTCCATTTAAAACGATTCACACTCATTACTATAATAAAAGAATTGCTCTGCGGCCCTGGTAAACTGAAATCATATGGCCCAAGTCCGTAGTTCCAGGATAACTGGAAACTAGATGGCATCTGCGTTACGCCAAACACGTTGAGCGGAAACACCTCCCATGTAAAACACCCGTAAACAAAGAACTTCCCGAAGAAAAGTTTGTTTGATAGACATACAAATTTTGCCCGCTTTGAGAGATTGATTTTTTTCAAGAACTTAAATGTCATGAAACACATGTTTTTAAAGAAATAAGCTCTTGACGAATGACTTCGGCTTTTGATAAGTTAGGCATGCGAATTAATCGTAATTTATTGATGTATTAAAAATCTAAAACGAGGAGGGTTAAAAGGTGAGAAAAACCTTATTATTCCTTTGCATATTAGCTGGCTCCTTTGGTTGGGCTCAGCAAACTGGTTCCATATCCGGTTATGTCGTCGCTAGCAATGGTGAGGGGCTGCCCGGAGTTACAATTTCAGCCACAGGTGACGTGTTACCACAGCCTAGGAGCACCATCTCTCAGGCATCAGGTAGCTACCGCCTGACAGCACTTCCCCCGGGGAATTATCAAGTTACATTTACCATGGCGGGTTTTGGTACGGTCAAGGCCAATGTGGTGGTTCGACTGCAGGGTGATACTGATTTACCTGTCGTCATGAATACTGAAACCACCGAAGAAGTGATGACCGTTCAAGGTGCACTTCCTCTCATTTCAAAAACGTCCACTGAAATCAAGGCAAGTTTTGATGACGAAGTCTTCAAAGAACTGCCCTTGGGTGAAGAGTACAGAGATATGATGCGCATGATTCCAGGTGTTCAGGTCACTGAAGATTCAATTCGTGGTCCCAGTGCCGGTGGCAGCGGTCAGGATAACAGCTATAAGTTTGATGGTGTCGATGTGACTCTGCCCATGTTTGGAACCCTGAGTTCAGAACCCTCATCGCATGACATTGCTCAGGTTGCTGTTGTCAAAGGCGGTGCTCAGGCTGTGAACTACAATCGTTCCGGTGGTATCACCGTCAACACCATCAGTAAGTCCGGAACCAACGAGTTTAAGGGCGAAATCAGCTTTAAGATGCAGGCTGATTCATGGAGTGCCAAGGAAGAGCGTGAAACGGTATCGGCTCTGGTGGGTGAAACAGACCGATCATGGCTGACTGCCAGTCTTGGCGGCCCTGTTTACAGAGACCGCCTCTACTTCTTTGTTTCCTACTATGCACCGGAATACGAGCGTTCCAATCGTTCCAACTCTTATGGTGATCTGAAAGACGGCGAATCCGACAGAGATGAATACTTCTTTAAATTCACCTTTTCTCCCACTGACAGCTTGACCCTGCATGCGAGTTATCGTGATTCTTCCAGGGATTCTTACAGGTTGAACTACTATGCCAACTCCGCTCCTACGGTTTCTTCCAGCAACAAGGCTGATCAAACCATTACTATCCTGGAAGGCGACTGGATTCTCACTAACAATGCTTCCATGAGCTTTAAATATACCAGTTACGATTTGGACACCTTTGGCGGACCGGATCAGATTCTTTCTGTTAAACCCAGCGATGCTGCAGATGCCACCATCGATATTGACAACATCAACATGATGGGCAGCGTATCTCTTGCCAACTTAAGAGATGCCGACGAGTATGGCCTGTTCAACCAGTACATGGCTCCCATTCTCGAGAAATACGGTTGGTTAGATACCACCACAGGTCAGTATATGGCGGGTACAGTTGGTGCCTACTCAACCATTAATGACCAGGATTTTCAAAGAGAATCCTTTCAGGTTAGTTACGATCATTATGCCGCGTTTGGATACTCTGAACATACATTCCACATTGGTTTCAAGACGTCTCTGGATGAAGAAGACCTCTACAGGGATCGAAATGGCTGGGGTTATGTATCCTTCCTGTACTCCGATTTTCAAGGTATGCCAGCAGGCGATTATTCCTATGAAGAACTCGCAGGCATTCCTTTTATTCAGGCAGAATACCTGAGAAAGTCTGACGCTGGTAACAACTCTATCGTTCACTCTGAATATAAAGCGATGAACATCGAATTGAACGATAACATCGAATGGGGTGACTGGAACTTCAATATTGGCGTTCTCCTCAGTAAAGACACCCTTTATGGACAGGATCTGAAGAACGATTCAAATGCGCTGAGCGGCTTTGTCGAGTCTCTTGGCAGCAAGTACGAGATGTACGAAATAGACTGGGACAAAATGATCCAGCCCCGCTTGGGTGCTCTCTACAGAATTAACGAGACTGATACGGCGGCATTCAGTTATGCCAAGTACAATCCCGTGGCAAGCTCACTGCCGCGAGCGGCTTCATGGGCACGTAACTATCACTTACTCCGTACGCGAGCTTTCTTCAACGTATTTGGAGAAATCATTCCCGATCTTACCTACGACCGCAGTTCTTCGTCCGGTAAACTCTTTGTTCCCGACATGACTCCTCGTGGTATAGACGAGTACATGGTTAGTTACAACAAGCAGCTTCCCGATGGCTGGACAGGCAAGTTTAACGCCCGTTACAGAAAAGCATCCCACTTCTGGGAAGACACCAACAACAACGCGCGTTCAAGATTCGGCGATTCGGCCAATCTGGAAGGCAACTCGGCTGAACCACCCTCCAACACGGATGATTATATTCCCGAATTGAATGCCTATCGCGAACAAATCGGTTCCGGTTCATCCTATGTTATTGCCGAACTCGACGGTGCTTTCACCAAGTTCTACGAGGTGGGGGCCAACATAGAAAAACGAACGGCTGACTGGTATCTGAACGCAAGTTACACCTGGAGTCATTACTACGGTAATTTTGACCAGGATAACACAGCATACAACAACGACTTGAATATCTTCATCGGTTCTTCCATTATTGCTGACGGTGCCGGCCGCCAGATTTGGGACTTTAAGTACGGCAACCTCAGGGGCGACAGACGTCACCTCCTGAAGCTCCTCGGTAAATACAATCTCTTCTGGAATGCCACCGTGGGTGCTAACCTCTTCTATCAAAGTGGTCAGCCCTGGGAAACATGGAATGTCGATGTATATCGGGAGTGGACAGGCAGTTCCAGCTCAACTTATCGCTTCGCGGAACCTGCGGGCTCAAGAACTTCCGACGCGCACTATCAGGTTGACTTGACCTACACCCAGAGGTTTACATTTGCCGAACGCTATAATTTTGAACTCAAGGTAGATATTTACAACTTGACTGATAATCAGACGGGTTACAATATCAATCCTTACTACTCATCTTCAACTTATGGCGAACCAAGAAGCTACTACGCACCCAGAAGGTTCAAGCTTACTGCGGCCTTTAAGTTCTAAATTCACTTTTCTAAATCCCAATAAAAAGCCCCGGAATTTTCGGGGCTTTTTTGGTTGTGACGGCCTGAAGTTTGAAAACTTTTGCTTTTCGGTTCCACATGCTGTTGAGCGGGAAAGCCGGATTTCTTGCCGTTCACGATGCCCGCAAACACACTTGGGGCTTCAATTCCTTTCGTCAAACCCATACACCCGGATTTGTGTTCGCCTTGTCCAGGCCTTGCAGGGAAAAGAACATGGCTTGTCAAAACTGTTCAGGCAGAGTGATTAGGTCGTCTGAGATCATGAACTTCGACTCTTCCGGTGCGGGCCTCTTTAAATTCACCAGGCTGCCATACAAACCGGCCTTGCTCTTCCAATTCAAAATAAAACCGATTATGATAGGCAACTCAAGGTTGCCGCCTGTATGATACGCTCACAAGACAGGGGCACCTGGATCTCGCACCACGGAGGACTTTTTGAATAAACGCGTATCGCTTTTGGGAGCAACGGGATCCATTGGAGATTCCACCCTGAAAGTCATCGATGCTTTTCCCGATCGCTTCCAACTTCAACTCATGGTTGCAGGCCGGTCCTGGCGAAAAATGCTTTCCCTGGTGAAGAAGTACAGGCCTGTCTCTGTTGCGATGTTTGATCCTGATTCTGCGGAACACCTTCGCAAAGAGTTGTCTGGGTTTTCGGTTAAAGTCTACGCCGGTGAGCAAGGCATTATCCAGGCCATACAGGAAACACCGGTCGATATAACGGTCTCAGCCATTGTGGGAGCTGCTGGACTCCAGCCCACCATGGCGGCCATTCACATGAAATCGGATGTTGCGCTTGCCAATAAAGAGGCCCTGGTGATAGCCGGTGTGTTTGTGAAAGAAGCGGCCAGGAAGATGAATGTTCAAATTTTGCCGGTTGATTCCGAGCACAATGCCATTCATCAGTGTTTAAGAGGTGGTAGAAGGGCGGAGGTGCGAAGAATCATCCTGACCGCATCAGGAGGTCCTTTCAGAAAGTTTAAAGGCGACCTGAGTCTCATCACGCCCCAACAGGCTTTGAAACATCCCACCTGGAAAATGGGACCCAAAATAACCATTGACAGTTCAACCATGATGAATAAGGGCTTGGAAGTCATAGAGGCCTATCACCTGTTTGATTGTGAAAAGGAACAAATTGAAGCTGTCATACACCCCCAATCGATAGTTCACTCCATGGTTGAATTTCTCGACGGATCAGTCCTGGCTCAAATGGGTGTGACCAGCATGACCCATCCTGTTCAATACGCTCTGAGCTATCCGGATCGAATGGAGAGTCCCTTTGGTTATCTTGACTTTACCCAAACTCTGGATTTGCATTTTGAAGCGATTGACAGAGAACGCTTCCCCTGTATTGAACTGGCCTGTATCGCTCTTGAAAAACCAACTGTGTGGCCTTGTGTTCTCAATGCGGCCAATGAAGTCTCCGTGGAGGCTTTTCTCGGGGGAGCCATAAAATATACCGCCATTCCCGAGATCATAAAAAATACCATGAATGCTTTTGAGCATTCAAACGTCATACACTTGGAGCATGTTCTGGAACTCGACAAGGCTGCCAGAAACCATGCCCGGTCATTGATCAATCAATTTACAAAGGATGCTCTTTGAGTTACGCTTTTTCATTTCTACTGGTCGTTGTTCCACTTGTCCTTTTCCATGAATTAGGCCACTTCATTGTGGCTAAACTGGCGGGTATTCGGGTCAATACCTTTGCCTTTGGGTTTGGCAAAGAACTCTTTAGTTTTCATTTTAAAGGGACAGACTACCGCTGGAATTTAATTCCTCTGGGCGGCTATGTGGACCTCTTCGGTGAGGTGAGTGTCACGGGCGAAATTCCAGAAGATCCCAGACACTTTTACAACCGCCCTAAATGGGTGCGGTTTCTGGTTATGGTCATGGGACCTCTGTTCAACATTCTGTTGGCGTTTATTGTTTTCTGGTACCTGCAAGCACAACCCAAGAACGCGGTTAAATGGCTGGATGATCCCATTACGGTGGGCTATGTGGAGCCAGACAGTGCCGAGGCCAAGGCCGGCCTTCAGCCCGGAGATCACATTCTGACTGTCAATGGCGTGGAGTACAAGCACTTTGAGAAATTGAGTTATGAGCTGGCGATTTCACCGGAAATGGTCATCGAGATGGAAATTGAGAGGGACGGCAAGCCGCAAACCATTGTCTACACCATGAAAGCCAATAAAAAAGACGGCATTGGCGATATTCAGTTTACCTGGGCTTCCCGCCTTCTTGTGCAGAAAGTGATTGAGGGCTCTCCGGCAGAACGCGCGGGTCTGCAAGCGGGCGATTGGCTTGAGAGAGCTGATGGCCAAAAGATTTTCTTTACGCCTGGCACCAACATGTTGTTTGAAACAGTTCAAGCGAGAAAAGAAGAAGGTGTCGTACTCGTTGTCAACAGGTCAGGAGAGCGGTTTGAAGCTGCCGTCGTTCCCGAAAAAAACGATAAGGGTGATTATCTGATCGGCGTTCAGATTGGTTTTGATTCGGAGGTGGAAAACGCCACTTTCCTGGAAGCCGGTGAAGCCGCCTGGCAAAACATTGTCGAACACTCCACCTTTGCTCTCAGGGTACTTAAAAAAATGGTCTTTGGCGATCTTTCCGTAAAAGCCATGTCCGGGCCCATAGGAATTGGACAGGTGGCCAAGGAGTCGCTGGATCGAGGGCTCGAACCCTTTATCTTTCTGCTGGCCTTGTTGTCGCTTCAGTTGGGGATTTTTAACCTGATTCCTATCCCCATGCTGGACGGAGGGGAGATCTTTGTTTTACTGATAGAAGGCGTTACACGGCGAGATTTTTCATTGGGGACCAAAGTTCAGATTAAAATAGCGGGCTTTTTCTTCCTGATCTCCTTCGTTATACTCGTTCTCATATCGGACGTGATGAAGCTGTTTGTCTGACAGGACAATAGATCGAATGCAAGTTGCAATCTGGCTGCGGCCTTGTGCTTGAGTAAAATGGAACAGGGTGTTGTCGCGACTAAGGAAAATGGCGCTAAAGGCATTTTTAGTTTGGGTTTTAAGAGATTTGATAAAAGAAATGAGCTGACTGGATACTTTTGCGCGGACGCAAGTGTGACATAGAGCCAATTTCGGAGTAAAACTCCAGGTAAAGTACAAGTCCAATTGGGAAAGTCATCTGTTTCCTGGTCTTTTTCACGATTTAGCTGGTATACCCAATTTATTTCATTTTTTTAATTGACAATGATCGCAAATACCATTAGAATTTCGCTCTTGTTGAAGGTCATTGAGCGGGTGTAACTCAGTGGCTAGAGTGCAACCTTGCCAAGGTTGAAGTCGTGGGTTCAAATCCCATCACCCGCTCCACTTTCACTGTCGGGTTAAGGTTCCATCGGGTTTTCCTTAACCTTTTGTTGATTATAGAGTAAGATCATAAAGAGAGGCGACGTCGCCAAGTGGTAAGGCAGAAGTCTGCAAAACTTCCATTCACCAGTTCGAATCTGGTCGTCGCCTCCAAGTGCCCGAGTGGTGAAATTGGTAGACACACAGGACTTAAAATCCTGCGTCCCCTAAAGACGTGACGGTTCGAGTCCGTCCTCGGGCACCACATAAGCCATTTATATAAAAGTGTTTATCGGCCACCTGTCAGTGGCTTTTTTTATGTGTTGAGTGCAGGACGGTTCATTGAGTCACCCCGGGAAAGAAACCACTCATGCTTGCCGGTAAAAAACAGTCGATGGGAACCGATAGGAATGCGGGCCCATGTCAACGGACCTTTCACCCCAGTTGGCAAACGATTTTGTATGGCCATGGCCTGCAATCCGTTTTGATAGGCTGCCGAACGATCTTGGCAACCTGAGGCAAAATACGACCAGCTGGCTGTGATGGCTTGTCTCTGGAGCAACAAGAACCATTGCTGTCTCCAGCACCGGGCGGCTCTGGCAATGTTCACAGAGGCTGAAATGCATACAATGTAGAATGAAACCAGCTTGACACCCTGCTTGAACCAGCCTACAATATCAACTTGATAAGGGGCATATGCTCAGTATTCGCTGGTAGAGGTGAGCGTCATGAAGTTCAGCAGAACATTGATGTTAATGCTGATGTTCATCAACACGTTGATTCCCGCATTAAAAGAGGCGCATAATCATAGTTTCCACTGTTGTTGTCCTGTTCAAACAGATGAGATGGCATTTTCAGCTCTTGATTATGAAGAGGTTGACAGTGAGTTCTGCCCTGCCTGTCAAATATTGAGGTCATGGCAAACCAGTATTTGGTTCTTCTTCAGTCTTGAAACGGTTGAGTTAGAACCTGTCGCTTTTCTGCATGCCATCTATTGCTGCTCGTCCCTTTTCTATTTACCCAATTATTCACGCGGTCCTCCTTCCCTGTTTGGTTTTAATTGATCTTCAACAAGACATTTTAGAACACAAACCAAACTCATTTTTTATTCAAGGACTGTTCCGGGCGGGAGCATAGTTCTGCTTACCATCCTTTAGTGAAGTGTTCCCCAGTGGCAGTCCAGGAGGATTACTCATGATGTATTTATTGCCATTATGGTCTGTTTTTGCCCTTTTACCACTTAGTGACGCTAGTCTGAACGGGGCGGTTGTCGATGCCGCCTCGGGCAAACCCGTTCAGCAAGCCAGTATCACCCTTATTGAAATAAATCGCACGACAGAGACCGATGCGAAAGGTCTTTTCCAATTCAACAACCTTCCCAGGGGACGTCATACTCTCTGTCTTCATGCGTCTTTATACGCATCTATTCACACCGTCATCGAGGTACCTTTAAAGCAACCGCTCACCATTCAGCTGCAGTATCACACGCATTTTGATGAAGAAATAACGGTTACAGCGGCTCCCTGGGCCATTAAGCCGCTTGATACACCGCAAACCCTCTCCATTATCTCCGCTGAACAGCTCTCTGTCGCAGCCACTTCGTTGGGAGAAGGTCTGGCTCATGTGCCAGGAGTGGATCAAATTGGCACTGGGGATTCGCTCGGTACGCCAGTAATCAGAGGTGTTTCCGAGAATCGCATCAAAGTCATGCACGACGGTATCGGTCAGAACCATCAACAATTCAGCTTCAGGCATTCGCCCAACATTGAAACGGCTTTCGCTCACAAAATCGAAATTGTCAAAGGCCCTCACAGTGTGCTTCACGGACCGGATGCCATGGGCGGCGTTATCAACGTCATAAGCGCGCTCATGCCCACGGCCTTTGATTCGGATCCCACTTTGGAAGGTTCAGTTGTATTGGGCCATGAAACCAATGCCGATCGCAATACAGCTCAAGCCAGTCTGCAGGGCGCGGTCGAGGGTTTTGGCTGGCGTGTTGGGGCTTTAAATCGCCAAAGCGGTGACATGGAAACACCGGAAAAGATACTTGAAAACACCGATTTTGAACAGTCCAACTACGAACTGAATTTGGGCTACTCGGGTGAATGGGGAACCCTCAAGGCCAAGGCCACCCATTGGGAAGATAAAACCGGATTCTATCGGCCTGTTGATTTCAGGCTGAACCTCGATAATGACTTTTACTCTGTGGAAGGACTCCATTTTATGAAAGCCCATCAACTCAGCTGGATGGCCGGAAGACAGGAAAACAGGCGAGCGGCTTATCCCGCGGCCCTAAATGGCAAGCCAGCAGTTGACCTGGAACTGAATACCACCACCGGACGACTCAAGTGGCGTTTACCGGCAAGGAAAGGTGGAAACTATCAGTTAAATGCGACCTTTGTTCTTGAGTACACGGACGCGGAGAATACGCCCCATGCGAAGAAAAAGCTGCTGCCAGCTTACACCAGTGATAATCTCTCTTTTGTCTCTTTTCAGGAGCTTGCCTGGGGTTCAGGTCAAGCCGGGAAACACGTTATCTCACTGGGTATGCGTTTTGACACACAGAATTTAGAGGTGCCAGCTGCCGCGTCTAATATCCTCAGTCATGATTTTCAGGAAAGCTATGCAGCTTTTACCGGCTCGCTGGGGTATGTGAGAAAAATCAATCAAAAAGCCTCGCTGGCACTGAACTTAAGTCGCGGCTGGCGGCCACCCAACACGTTTGAGCTCTTTGCCAACGGTATCCATGGCGGTGTTTCAGCGGTCCAGATCGGCAATCGGGATCTGGAAGAGGAGTCCAACACCAGTTACGAAGTCTCTTTGAGAACCATGACCGATCATTTCTCGGGATCCGTAACGGTCTACCACACGGACTACGATCAATACATCGCACTCTTTGATTCCGGTGAAATGCAGGCGGGTTTACCTGTGTTCCGTTACAGACAGGAAGATGCCATTATGCGGGGAATTGAACTGGAAATGGACTGGTTCCCCTTTGAGATACTCAGGGTAGGCGGTAATTACACCGCCATTCAATCCGAAAACCTCGAAACGAAGAACAGCCTGCCCCAGACTCCTGCCAACAAAGGCAGTCTCCAATTGGAATGGATGTGGCGTTCTTTGGGCAAGCTGCATGATGTTCACGCGGGCATGACCTCTGAGTTGGTAGGCGGTGCAGCGATTTCAGGTTCAGATGAACCTTTCGGTACCAGTACCGATGCTTATCAACTGCTGAACCTATCGGTTGGTGGCTCTTTGAGTATGGGAGCAGCGAAAAGTCAAACTCTGCAAATCAATTTCATGATTGAAAACGCCCTGGATGAGACTTACAAAGACTTTCTCTATCCCTATAAAGCATGGGCCGACAATGCCGGTCGGAACTTTATTTTGAAATTGAATTACAGGTTTTAATTCGCTTCGTAACAATGTACGGTCGCAAAAGGCCGCTCACTGTTTTTCCTTTCTCGATGACAGTTGGATGGCGGTTTTAAAAATGGTTTTTTCCACTAGAGACTTGCATTTAAGCGTAAATGACCTGATAATTATCGTGTTACTTTATGGTGGTGGAACTTTTTGATCTCATTCAAATCAAGGGCGCGTAAGGCTGATTTTGAGGCTCGGTCAGTTCTTGAGAAGGTCAGGAAACATGCTGGCAGGACATGCAGAATGGAGCGAGTGTAAAGGAGTTCTGCCCATAAGATTGATAAGGAGTAAACAGATATGTTGAAGAAAATAATTGAAAATATGAAAGTACAAGAAGCTGAAGCTCATTGTGATGGACCCTGTGGCGTTTATGATCCCGCATCTGCCAGGATAGCAGCCGAAGCCTCTCTGTCGATGACTAAAAAGATGAGCGCTCTCGTGCACCCGTCTCACGATGATGCAGCGGCCATGGCCTCTTATCTCAACAGCATGAGCCGCTACATACAGATAAAGGAAGAGCAAACTCATCTGGCCAAAGAAGAGTTGTTGGTTTTGTGGACGGATTACTTCAAGCCGGTTCATCTGGAAGCCTATCCCCATCTGCACGATACCTTCTGGAAAGCTGCCAAGCTCTGTTCTGCTGTCAAGGTTGAAGTTAATATTGAAAAAGCCGAAGCTCTGGTGGAAGCGGTCAAGGAAATCCACGATATTTTCTGGGCCACCAAGGGACGCAAAGTGGAGTGGTACACTGCCAGCTAATTTTCTTGTGCCGCAGGAATAGCAAGATCGTGATTCAACAAAAAAAACTATCTCTGTGGAGCCTGATTCTCATCGGTCTGGGTTTGTACAGGCGGGTTCGTGTAAGCGGTCACTCCATGAGTCCTCTTCTCAATGATGGGGACGAGGTCCTGGTGAATATGAAGGCTTACGTGGAATCGGCTCCGCAGATGGGTGACCTTGTTTTGTCGCGTCACCCTTTGAAGCGGGATCTTCACATCATCAAAAAAGTGGAGCGAATGGAGCCCGATGGCAGTCTCCATCTTCACGGGATCAATCATTTAGAGAGTACCGACAGCCGTTCATTTGGAGCCGTTGGTGTGCGGTCTATTCTAGGCAGGGTCGTTTCCATTGTCGTCACAAAAACATCATAGTTGACATCAGATGAAGGGCCATTTCAAAATGACCGGCTCTATTGGGAAACCGGGTTCTTGACAGCGTTTTTCAGGCTCAAACCATGTTAAAGGCAAAAGAAGGCGCCGTGTTTCTAAGTAATTCTTATAGTTTAGCTTAGTTGTTCTCGCCATCCGTTGATAAATGCGGTGTAAAATAAAACTGATTTTCACACAAGTAGATATTGATAATGCATCGACATACACGTTATACTGCCAGATGAATTGTTCTTTTCGGAAGGCCTTGAGCTTTCCCGGGTGACCATCCTGAAACTGGATCTCTGTGGTAATATGCCTGATTGTTTAAGTTTTTTTCCGGTTTTTATTGATCAATGACAAGATGTTTTCGTCAAAGCCAGGAAACTTTTACTCTGAAATTAGACATATTTTGCACTTTTCGGTCTGTGGATTGCCACCAGAAATTCCTTAAATCAGAGGCAGTATGAAAATTAAATTTATAGAAGCAAAAACACTGAAAGAGAAACCCGAGGATTCAGCGCTCGGATTTGGCGACATTTTTACTGACTACATGTTCAATATGGACTACAGTCCTGAAAAAGGTTGGTATGACGCTCGAATCGAGCCTTACGGTCCCATTATGATGGATCCATCCACCCAGGTACTGCATTACGGACAGTCTGTTTTTGAAGGGTTGAAGGCTTATAAAACCCAAGCAGGCGAAGTTCAGCTCTTTCGGGCTAAAGACAATTTGAAGCGGTTACATCAATCGGCAAAGAGACTCAGTATGCCTGATATGGACGAAGATTTTTTATTCGAGGCATTGAAGAAGCTGCTGGATATTGAGCGGGACTGGATACCGAGCACACGTGGCACATCACTTTATATCCGACCGGCTATCATTGCAATGGACACATGTGTTGGGCTCAGAACGTCATTGACCTACCGACTTTTCATCATTTTGTCACCTGTAGGTGCTTATTACTCGGAAGGCTTTGACCCCGTAAAAATTTGGGTAACCACCGAACATGTGCGAGCGGTGAGAGGCGGCTTAGGCGAGGCCAAAACAGCGGGTAATTACGCCGCGAGTCTGTATGCAAGCGATTTAGCCATTAAGGATGGTTACACGCAGGTCTTGTGGCTGGACGCTGTGGAACTTAAGTATGTTGAAGAAGTGGGTGCCATGAACATCTTCTTCGTGATTGGTGATGAATTGGTCACGCCCGAACTCAATGGCAGCATTCTTGCCGGTGTTACCAGAAATTCGGTTATCCAGCTGGCGAAGTCCTGGGGCCTTAAAGTTTCAGAGCGAAGAGTCCGTATCGATGAAATTTTCGATGCACACGCCAAAGGGGAACTCAAGGAGGTCTTTGGATCGGGAACAGCTGCCATTATTTCTCCAGTCGGTATGATTAAACACAACGATATGGAAATAACCATTAACGAAGGAAAAGTAGGCGATCTCTCCAGCAAGCTGTTTGAAGAAATTATGAATATTCAATACGGTATCTCGGAAGATCCCTTTGGCTGGGTTCTCCCTGTGGCCAGAAAACAGGGTTAAATCACCCAACCGTCTTTGATAGAAAGAACCTGCAAACAGGGACTGCTCGCGGTTAAGGGCCGTCCTTTTTTGTTTCCTGCAAGCAAGTTCCCTTTGGGTATGGTTGAAAAACAAATTTCATGCCATCAGTAATTTAAATCCATGTGTTCGAGATCCCCGAGAGCGATACTGTTCCAAACACGGTCGTGAACATGATCAGACCCTTTTGAGTTTGCACAAAAGTGCAGATCTGATGGTCATGTCAAAGGCTCCTGGTCGAGCTTGGTTTTAGCGCAGAAAAATGACACCAACCGTGATATTCTGGAGAAAACAGAGGGGGAGATATGTCTCATTATTTTCAAAAAAAGGTCTTCATTGTAACCGGAGCCAGTTCGGGAATTGGCCGATCGATTGCTGTGAAACTCGTCCAGCACGGTGCGCATACGCTGGCTATGGCGCGATCAGAGGATTCGCTGAGGGAACTGAAAAAGGAGCTGGGTGAGCTTCTTGTTTCCTGCGTGGGTGATGTTACAAAGCCTGAAGATTGCAGGCGCGTGGTTGCCAAGGCCCTGGAGCTGCGCGGCAGGCTGGACGGTCTTATCCACAATGCCGGTATCTCCATGCGGGGGCTTGCCGCCGACTGTTCCAAAGAAGTCTATCGGAAACTGATGGAGGTCAACTTTTTCTCGACTGTCGATCTCTACCACGCGGCTATGGACTCCTTGAGGTCGAGCAGAGGTCATCTTGTGGCTGTATCCAGTGTGATGGGGCGATACAGTACTCAGGAGCGATCGGGATACTGTGCCAGCAAACACGCTTTACAGGGGTATATGGACAGTATCAGGCTGGAGAACCTGAGCCAGGGTGTTCATACTTTGGTCGTCAGTCCCGGGTTCGTCAATACCAACATTGCGCACAATGCCCTTGGTCCCGATGGCCAGCCTTTGGGGAAGAGGGGTGCGGCCACCGAAAAGGGTCTGGACTCACTGGTTGTAGCGGAAGCCATTTTGCACGCCATCAAAAAGAGAAAGCGGGACTTTTATCCCGCTGGTGTTAAGGAAAAGCTGGGTCTTTTTTTGAGCAAATGGGCACCTGGACTACTCGATCGATTGCTATTGAAAGTGGCTGTGAAATGAAAGGCGGGGTGCTTTTCATTTGTTTTCCGCAAACGGGTTTTGGTAGAAACCAGGCCAGGCAGCAAAGCTGGGTTTTGTTTGAGAAGGAACCAGAGTGCTGCCTGCAGATGGTAGGAGAGAGGCCTGTTAACTGTTTTCAGCAAGCTTGAATTGCTCAACCAGTGCGGATAGCTTCGTAGACAAATCCGATAACTCATAAGCTGCATGCTCTACATCTTCCACGCCTTGTTTTACTTGCAGTGACTTCGCTTTCACAGCCCCGACATTTTCGGTCATTCTACTTGTCATCACGCTGCTGTTTGCTATGTTCTGATTAATATCGGAGGCTCCCTGTGAAGCCTGCGAAACATTGGAGACAATCTCATTTGCGGTAATGGATTGTTCTTCCACTGCAATGACCACACCGCTGACAATTTCATCCACATCGTTGATGACCTTGGTGATGGATTCGATATTTTCAACTGTCTCACCGGTCATGGTTTGAATACCGTCAATGGTCTGTTTGATCTGGCTTGTCGCCTCAGCTGTTTGTCTGGCCAGATCCTTGATCTCATTGGCCACGACCGCAAAGCCTTTTCCGGCTTCACCGGCACGGGCTGCCTCAATAGTTGCGTTGAGTGCAAGGAGGTTGGTTTGTTCGGATATTTCTGTGATTGTTTGCGTAATGGAACCAATATTGTCTGCTGATTCACCGAGTTTTCGCACTTTTTGGTGGGAAACCTTGGTGCCTTCTACCGCCTCTTTGGTTGTGATGCGGGCTCTTGAACTGTTGTCTGCAATTTCAGATATGGTTGTCCCCATCTCTTCCGCGGCGGCAGCGATCATTTCTATGTTGGATGTTGACTGCTCCATGGCGGCTGAAACGGCTGTCATGTTGTCGGCAACTTCTCGCGCGTCGCTATCCGCGCTATCGGCCAATTCCGTTGTTGCCTCGGCACTTTCCACCATTGTTCGGGCTACGGAAATCAATTTGCTGGACGAACTGTTGAGTGTTTTGGATGAAATAATGATGTCATTGAGCATTTCATTACCTTTTTTAACCATTCGCGACAGTGATTCCGTTAATTGACCTATGGCATCATTTGAAGTTGAGGTGAAATTGATAGTGTAATCACCTTTGCCCACTTTCTCGGCTTTTTCAGCTAATTCTTTCAGGGGTTTGCTGATGGATCGAACTAAAAAGAAGATCGCGATGATGGTGGCACATAGAGCAAGGAGTCCGATATACAGACTGTTCACCAACGCTTTTTTCTCCTGCGCGGCTATCAGTTTTTTAATATGGACTCCCAGTACTAGATGCACATTCCAATTCTTAAAGTACTTTTTATAAGAAACTTTCTTTTGTCCTTTCCAGTCATATTCAATCCATCCATCCTCAGTTCTGTTTTTAAAAGCCGGAATCAATTCATACGTGTTTACTTCGCTTGTAAAGGTGGGGTGAAGTAAAAGTTGCCCGTTATTATGGTAGACAAAGTAATAGCCATCGCCAACAATATCACCAGAAAGCAGCTTTTTAACTTGTGTGGAGATAACGGGCTGTCCTGCATACATAGCTCCAATTACTTTTCCAGAGGGGTTGAACAGCGGTTTGTAGGCTGTTATATACCACTTGCTGAGCACAAATGTATTTCCTACAAACGGTTTTCCGCTGGAAATGGCTTGATACACAGGGCTGTCTGAAGGTATGTAAGAACCTGTTGCCCGTTGGTTATCAGTATTCATAACTGAAGTGGATACGCGTATGAGCTTGCCATCTGTGAGTTGGAAAAGAGTTGTCGATGAACCGGTTTGAGCTGATATGGAATCGATCAATTCGTTGTCGTCTAGTGGCACCTGTCCTATTTTTAAAACTGGAAGGTCAACAGTGGAAACCTCATCACTGGACTCATGGCTTACAGAAGTGGGAACCGTTGATTGATTATCGATGGATATGCCTCCTCTGAGCATGATCTCCTTTTCAAACAAATTGAGGTCTTCTTCCAGCTTGTTTCGCAGATTAATATCTACAGTTTCAAGAGCTATGATCATGTCCCGATGAGACCTCTCCACTGTCTCCAATGCCATGGCATTGAGACTTTCATTAATTAATCTGACCAAATTGATGGTCACTGCGAGAAGAGAGATGGCCGCGATGGCGATCATTGTCCCGAACATTTTCATGGTAAAGCTCATTTTTTTAATACGATTCATCTTTATGACTCCTTTTGATCAATCCATATAATTGCGTTTCGGCTTGGTTCATTTATTCTTTAACCTAAAAATGCAGATAAATGAAGCGTGATACCAATAAAACCGCGATTGGTGCGGTTTTGATTCTCCCAAACCGTTGAAATACAGAGCATCTTGCGTTGTTTTTGGGAGTCCGCAGTCACAGCGAATCACCGTTAGACCGCTATCGGGTAATGAAGCTTTTCAAATTCGAACCTGTATCAGGCAGCTCAAGTCTGCTTTGAGTGATGACTGTCCGCAGACTGCTGGTATATTCAGAAAACGATCGGCTCCATTGTAAAGGAGCTGTGGTTCTGCAAAAACAAGCGAAAACCACTGAACTCTAAAACACGAAAGCCTGCTTTACAGCAGGCTTTTGTGTTGGGTTCAGGTGCAACGCTACTTTGACAGACTGGAATTCAGGCTGAAAGGATCGACATGTCAGCAGTCTGTTTCAGTAACTGTCAAAGGAGACCTTGTTCCAATTGGTATTTGTTAACTACGGATTGGTTGTTGCACCCCTGATGGTTAAAGAACCGTTTTGGGTATCATTCTCCACTAAATAGGCGAAAAAGGAGTCACCGGTAATTGATAGACTGGCCACATCATAACTGCTGAGATCTATGGTTATCGGTTCCCAGGCATTGAGAGTGGGCGTCAAGCCAAAGACTTCTTCGCCGCTGGCGTTTTTAGCAGAAATCACGATGCGTCCGCGCGAAGAGCCATTGATGACTTCAAGAGTCCCACTGGTGCGCGTAAAATGGGCTTCAGTACAGTTGCCCCAAACAGCGGTTCCGTCAAGGGTTGTGGCAGCATGATCGCCGGCCAGCTCGAACAGTTTGAAAGGGGCTTCAGAAGTTACGACAACCCAGGATATTCCCAAACCGGGATTTAAGTCAATCATTGTCTGAGAACCATTTCCATAGGGGAAAGTGAAACCCGATTCTGTATCGTTCAAGCCCATAACCTTTTCCTTGGCTCTAAGTGTGACTTGTTGAAAAGCTCTTTCCATACCTGACGCGTCTATCACATTAATTGTGCATGAGATAGGGTAATCAAAGGGGTTGACAAGTACAAATCCAGACCAATCTGTGTCATACAGAGAATTTCTGGCAACGTAGTAAGGCCTGTTGAAAAAGGAAGTCGCTGTGATACCTGATGTAGCAGAATACGTTTCTTCCGGCTGATACCCAAAGAGCTCAAAACCAGCCAGTTCACCATTGGCCGTTACTTCTAGATAAGAGACTTTTTCATTTGATTCGCTGTCATCAAACAATTGGTCTGCGAAGTAAGTCACATACTTCTCATAGGGTTGAAGGGATGAAGGAGCAGAGGGTGACATGAGATGAGTTAAATCGCTTCCATTTAAACCGATCAGCCTGTATTCGAGAGTTAGACTTTCCGGTGTGGGATTGAGCAGAACGCCTCCTGACCAGAATCGACTCCTGTGTTCGGGAACATGAGGGTAGAGCAGGTGTTGTTCCAGTTGCTTTTTTTCAATCAATGGCATGGAAACGCGTTCCTCTGTTTTGCTGTCATTTACTGTACGGAAGAAACTGAGCGTCCCGGTTAATTCCTGTAGACATTCAAAAACAGCCCAGCGCTGATCACTTCCTATGGGGGTGTAGGTTACAGAACTGTATGGCTGAATGGCAATTTGCCGGCTGTGGCGAACTTGAAATCCAGATGCACTCTTTTCATACAGTGTTACTTGAACCTGAATGGAAGAGTTTTGAGTATTGGTTAAATTAATTTCACTTTGCCATGCTACGGCTTGGTCACCTGATGGGGGGATGTGAGAGGCGATATACTGGTAGTTGGAAACATGGTCCAGGATATTGTGTCTCGCAAAGTTCTCCCGCAAAATGGTGGCGTAAGGCTTGTGAGGGTGTAGTCTTTCCGCTACCTGAACGATAGCGGTTGCTTGCTGAGGTATAGTGGTTCCCGGTCCCATGCCAAAGAAGCTCTCCAGCATAATGGCATCCATGTCTTCCTTAGGGTATCCCTGTGCTACTGCTGATAGCAGAGCCTGGAAGACAGGTGTACTCCACAACTCATCTGTTACCCAGCCATTGGCAATGGGGTAATGGGCTTGATAGATTGAGCCAGCGTTGTAAACAGCCGAAAAAGCGTTTAAGTAGCGGCCTCGCCAGGTTGAATGGCTGTGTCCATCCCAGTGGAATACCCACGCTGGGTGATAGACCAGACCATTGTTGAGTCGCAATCGATAAGATGCCGCCCAGTAATCTGAGAATCCCTCGGCAATGGCTCCTGTGTCACCACCCGAGAAATTACCCACGATATCGAAATTCAGTGCATGTCCGTACTCGTGAATAATGACATCAGCATCTTCATCATCGGGAACACCGCCCTGACCAAAGGTGAGATATTCATTGTAAATTCGGCCCGTCGTACTGTTGTAATTATAGATAAAAGCTGAATTATCAGCTCCGCTCTGGCCGTTTGAATCAATCTCCAGGGAACGATTCATCACACCTCGAACACCGGTGAAACCAAGTGTTTGAACGTATCTCTGACAGGTGTCCACATGGTAGTAGCACATGGTATCGTAAAAAGCCAGATCACCTCTTTTGGCTGTCCAATTACCGCTTGAAGAGGTTGAAGGTGCTGTAAAAGGGGCTTCTTTGTCTGCAATTTGTGCATAGGGACCGACAAGTTCGTAACTTCCAGCGTTGGTAATGTCTCTCAGTGTTCTTTGCACATATGCATCATCAAATTCGGAAGAAATTGAATCGTCACTCAAGTCATCCTTCAGTAATGTCGTTCGTGGGTCGGGGTCAAAAACGAGAGCTGTTCCACTGGCAGTTGATGATTTTCCTGGTTTCCTGGCTGTTTTCTGATTGAGATCGGCCAGAGCGCGTTCCATCGTCCAAATGGGCTCATCGACAGGCTGGTTTGCCTCTTCGCGATGTGTTTTCCTTGCGAGTTGTCTCTTAGAGAGAATGTCACCTGTTGAACCGTCAACATCGACAACCCAGCTTCCGTAAGGCTTGCTGCAAATCATTTGTATGCGATAGCCTGCAACCGTTTGTGCCTTTGAAGGAATATAAACCCGCTCAACATTAGGTACGCTCAACAGAGGTCCATGAACATGCAGGTTCACCCAGGCTTTTTGCAGGGCCTCATCTTTTGTGAGCGTGAAATTTGTGGCGGCGTGAGCATGGGGTTGAATACTGCTGAATATCTTGTAAATCGCATTGTCTTTATCAATGCTGATGACCAGGTTGGCATCTGTTACAGGAATACCGTTTAAGTGTTGAGACAGTGTATAGTGGGTTCCTAAAAGACTGTGCTGAACGCGAATGATTTCTAATTGACTTTCATCCGATAGGCCAAAAAGATCTCGATGGTCTTCAGCATATTGCATGGCAAGCTCTTCCTTTGTCTGGTTTGATTGCTTGTTTTTGATTTCTCGAGCCTCTTTGTCAAAGGTGATGAGCTGAGGGTATCCGTTATCCTGGTTGTATAATGTTTTTGAACTCGCTGATACTGACAAGCTGAGTAAGAGGATAGGAAGTGCTTTCGTTAATTTCTTCATGGGAACTCCTGTAAAATAACAATTCGCTGAGCAGACTGCCCGCGAGTTAGGTACATATCGCAAGAAGCATACCAGAGAGTTGTGATGTTGTACAGCCTGCGTGGTGGTAACCTGGCAGGCAGAGCCCACGCTCATGGTGCATGTGAAAAACTGAACTCATCGATCGCTGTTGCAATGCGCCATTTCACATGGCATGAAGGCTTATGGCAACCTGAATAGTTTGAATGAGTACGGTGCTGATGAGACCGGCACTAACCCGGAGTGCAGGAAGCCCTTTCAATGAGAACGCACGGATCGGTATACTTTGGTGCCTGACAAAAAAGGTCATTCTCCATCCCTTGAGACAGCTTTCCAGGGCTTCGTGACATGCTGTACGCCGAGCCGAAAGAATCGATCCTTGTCATGTGATTTTTACTTTTCAAGAGCCATTTCGATCAGTTTACCGTTGAAATTGCGCCGTTCAGCTGGGTCTTTTGCCGGCCAAGGAAAAAGAATCGTAAGATACATACAACAAGGAGGATACGATGAAAACAGCAATTGACACCCTTTTAATATGCATGTCCCTGATAATCGTGGCAGAAGAAAGTACCAACACTAGAGAATACAAAGCCAAATTGACTCAAAATGAATCATTTGAGGCGCGGCTTGAACTGGCAGAGCGTTTAATTGAATCCAGTCAGGTTAAACAAGCTCTCTCCCATCTTGAGAAGATTATTAAAGAAATGAAGAAAGACGGTAATAAAGACAGCCTGAAAAACCGTGCGAAGGCATACTGCATGCACGCCCAAGCTTCGCGCATGAAGATGGGGCAGAATCCTCTTTCCTGGATGATGGGCAGGAGCGAATACATTGAGAACTTGAAACACGCCATTGAATTGCAGCCGGCTTACCTCGATCCGTATTTGGAATTGATCGGCTTCTATATGGAGGCACCTGCTGTTGTTGGCGGAAGCAAAGACAAGGCTCTTGAAATAGCTTATTCACTTTCGCCGTACCATCGAAAGGAATCACTGGAGCAGCAATTTCGAATATGGGGATCCAAAAACAATATGAAAAAGCAGCTGCAGGTCTTGGAAGAAGCCAATAATCTTTTCCCTGACGACGATGGCTTTTTGCTTTACCTGGGGTTGATACAGGTTGCCAATAAGGATTTTCCCGAAGCCAAAGCGACTTTTAATAAGGGACGCTCTTTAAAAGGTGAAAACTTGCCTTACCATCAATATCAATCGGGGAAAATTAGAATTCTGATGAGAGAAGATCTTGAAACAGCCATTACCCTTTTTGACCAATACATTCAATCTTACCAACCAGAAAGACAACCCACCAGGGCCGATGCACTTTGGCGTAAGGGTATGGCTTATGAGTTGCTGGACAATCAAAAAGAGGCCAGGGTCTGCTACGAAGAGGCTCTTAAACTGAACGCAGAGCACAAGCAGGCAAAAGAGGCATTGAAAACGGTGTCATCTCTTCCTTGAAAACAGAGGTTGAAACCCTTGAAGGGGAGGGGAACGAGCTTCCTGTTTCCTTGTGAAAAACTGAAACAGCTAAAAAAAGCGCGTGTTTTTTCGGGCTGGCTGTACACAATGTCAAGGTTCACTCAATCGTGCTGAACTGAAGCTTTCAAGTCTAAACGGATTACAGGTGGTCAGACATCAATAAGAACCCTTTTTTTTAGGTGTTTTATCAGAAAAGAACTGTCTGATCTCGGCTGACTGCTCTTCGTAGTTGCCATTTGGCATGACAGTGGGGCCGAATCGGAGTTCTTTCTTATGGTAATCAAAAGCGACTAAAAAAATGGGCACATTGGCTCCTGAAGCAATGTAATAAAATCCCTTTTTCCACTCTTTGGTTTTCTTGCGGGTGCCTTCAGGTGTAACGGCCAGCATCATCTTGTCCCGTTTGTTAAACTGGTCAACCAGTTGTTGTACAAACCCGTGCTGGGCGTGCCGGGCAACGGGAATCCCGCCGATGTACCTTAAAAATCTGCCAAAAAGGCCTTTAAACAAAGTGTGTTTGCCAAACCAGTGAGTATGGAGACCCAGTTTGAAATAGGTGGCTAAGGCTATGACAAAATCCCAGTTGGAAGTGTGAGGTGCTAAAACCAGAACACATTTTTTGATGTTCGGGATCCTGCCAACCAGTCTCCAGCCTAAAACCAGAAAAATCAGTTTCCCGAGACTCTTGCTAAACCAGTTTCCGCGCTGTGGTATATTTGGAGGAACCGAATGAATCGCCTGTTCGTTCGTGATGTTTTTTGACATGGATTAGCTGCTTGCTGAAATGAATCTGGACACGTTGATCTGCACCTTTGCGACGCGTCTGACTGTGTCGCTACAAAAAAAACTGATTAAAACGCTTATGGTTGAAGAACGAAGCATTTCATGGCTCCTGAATGCACCGGAGTGCTGTTCTTCCTTTATAAGAACCCAGGATGAGCGGTAGACACTCGTGAGGTTCGGGAGGTTGGCGGCAGAGATCTCGTGGGTCAGTCTGAAACAGGGGCACCTTGAGCCTTTATATTCAGAAAACGACGTGATATGGACAGAAAAAGGCGGTCATTTCAATGCAGTTATCACCCTGTATAGAAACGACTGGCGTCAATGGTTGTGTTAATGCTTATTCTTTGTTATCGGAATTGATGGGATACTTATAAAAATCCTCAACGAAAATCTTTGAGAAAACTCCACCAAGTGCAAGCACCAATGGAAGTACAATGAACAGGCTTATGGTTGTTAAATTCATATTTTCCTCGCGTCTTTTATTCAAGCATGGTGGCGTTGGTTAAACGTTTTGCGGTTCAACGTGTCCATTCAGATGTGACTTTCATGAGAAATCCGATATCACGCTTCGCTCTAAGTCTAAAATGATTCCTTTCTCTGGTCAAGATGATTTAAAGCTTTCAGGAAAATGATCTTCTGCAAATGTAAAAAGCCGGCAGGAGCTCTTTATTTGTCAAATTAAAAAGCCCCTGCCATCACGGCTTGATCCCTGCAAACTCGAGCTGGTCCCCTGTTTTTTAAGGATTGAAAACACCCAGTTTAGGCTGATATACAGGAATGAGTTCGTAGCCGCCCATTTGCAATCTCGGTTGGGCTTCATCTCCAAACAAGACCATGCCGGCAACCTTGGCGTCTCCTTCTGCCTCTACCCAGAGGGTTTTGGCCTGCTCCAGTTCTTCTGTGTTGAAAAGCGCTTTCAAAGTGGTTGTCAGCTTTTGTCCTGGATTGAGTGTGAAGCTGTATTCACTTGAGAACATACCGTCTTCGTTTCTCAGTACCATGGAGATGTTGACGGCTGAGTCGGACGGGTTCACCAGCACGGTTCCAAACCACTTGTTGTCACCAATGTGCAAGTAGGGCGCCACAGCGTGATTGAATGTCTGACCTGAAGCGCGTATGCCCTCCATGTAATCACCGGCTGCGTTGGTGCTGCCAAAGAGTTCCAGACCTACAATTTCCCTGTTAGAGGTCATCTCCATCCAGGCGACCGATTCAGGGAAGACATCGATGGGAATGGAGGACTCGACGGTGCTTGCCACATTGTCAAACAAGAGCACTTGTCTGGACCCGCCTGTCAGGACAAAGTCGTCTTCTTGAAGCAGGAGACCCTCTTTATCCCAGTATTTGACCTGCACATGGGATGTGTTTGCTCCGGGATTAAGGGCAATGATTCCTGTCCAGAAAAACTCCGTATTGGAGGCAATATGGGGATAGATGATGCGGCTTTCAGGCTGCGTGCCAAGGGGCAGCATGGCTGCTCGCTGCCATTCGTTCAAGGTGCCGAATGACTGCGAACCGATGATGAAACTACCGGTGTTTTCGCATTGGAAAGTTCCAAAGCCGGGAATTTGGTCTCCGACAATGTCCTGCAGTTCAAAAGACGCAGAATGTTGGATTTGGATGCCATTGTGCGAGCCGTATTCATCCAGCCAGTTGACACGTGTTTCAGAACTCACACTCAGGCCGAAGCCGGTGTAAAAGAGGTTGCGGTCTCTGGCTATATGAGTAACGAGTAGACTGGATTGCGGCGAAAAGTCAGGCTGCCAAAGGCCAGCCAGTTTGGTTGAATCCTGTTTCAGAAGAACACAGTGCGGTAATGTGGATCCACTCAGCTTGACTTCCGCGATCTGCCCGTCTCCCAGGCTCCTGAGCGTGTGAGCTCTGGGTTTTAGTTCTTCAATGGATGTTTGAATGGTTTTTCCGGTAGAGTTGATATACCGAAGTTCATAGGTAACAGGCTCTGTATCGGGATTGGTCAGGCACAAGGTGGCCTCTACTCCGGGTGTGGCGCCCAGGCGATTGCCCCGCTTTTCGTAGAGCTCGGGAATAGGTATGGATTTTGTCAGAGGCAGGCGAGCTTGCCAGGCTCCTCTGCCGTAGGTTCCTGCGGTTAGAACATAGGGATCGTCATCGATCTCCATGTCGACGATCACATTGCCGAGCGGCATGCCCTGATTGAAAGGCGCAAAATCAAGGCCGCTGTTGACACTGAAGTAAACCCCGATGTCGGTTCCAACAAAGATTCGGGACGGCAGTCTGGGATCGACGCAGACAGAGTTAGCGGGAACATTTGGCAGACCGTTACCCACTGCCTGCCAGCTTGTTCCTGCGTCGGTGGTCAAATAGAGTTTAGACCCGCCAAATGCCGCTCGTGTGACATAGACCGTATCCGGTGCGGTTGGGTCGATGGCGATGTCGGAAATAAGACTGCCTGGAATGGTGCCCGTGACATCCGTCCAGACAGGGGCTGAGCTGAGAGCATTTTCGCATCGATGGACTTTCCCATCTTCAGTACCGACATAGAGCAGGGTGTCGTGCTCAAGAGTGCGTGCTGTCATGACGCTGATGGAGTTGTCACTTTCCGCAACCAGTGAATCTGAAAGCCGAACCCATGAGGTTCCATAGTCAAAAGAGCGGTATACCCGGTCCGAGGCTAGAAAAACAGGTGTTTTATGGCTGGGAGTCAAGGGCGCGGCAATTTCCATGGGCGTTTTCCATGGCCAGGGCTCATCTTTACCGAGATCGTCGTACTCAATGTCAAAAAACGAACGGCCGCGATTGTCAGACCAGAAAACATTGGGATACCCCTCATAGGGGTAACTGGTTTGAAAGATGTAGTCTGGATGGACTGGATCGATAAGGTTCATGAAACCGTCGCCGGTTACCAGGGTCACATCCCAGATTTCTCTGCCAGTGGTTTTTAGAGAGGAATTATCCTGAGATCCGCCGAGAAGACTGTTTGCGTCATCTGGAAAAACCGCTATGTCGTAAAACTGCGTAATATTGAGGCCGTTGTTGTAGTTGTAAAATGTACGACCCTGATCCGGCGTCCCCCAAAGGCCGCCATCGGATCCTATCCAGAAGGTGTTGATATCGTGGGGATCCCACAGGAGTACGTGAATATCCTGATGAACTCTTTGCGCTCCTCCCCAGGTGTCCACCATGGGAGTGAGTGTTCTGCCGCCATCGTAAGATGCAAAAAAGCGAATGGTACCCACAATAACCGTGTCAGGATCGTCTGGATGCACGGTCAGGCACAGGTTGTAGGAACACTGCCCCTCGCAGGCATCCGAGTTGACCAGAGTCCAGGATTGACCGGAATTGTCTGATCGGTAGAGGTCGGTCATCTCATCGTCTCCATTAATGAGAGCGTAGAGCGTGTTCGGGTTGTTTTGAGAAAGCGCGATACGGCTTCTTCGCATACTGGCGCTGGGAGGCAGCCCGCCTGAAAGCCGTCTCCAGGTTTGTCCGCCATCGGTGGATTCGTAGATGCCCGAATTGAAAGCGCCCCAGCGTCCCATGGCCATGAACATGCGATTCGTATTGCTGGGATCTTGAACTAGATCGTTAACAGCGCCGTTGTGCAGTTTGGCCCATGTTTGTCCGCCGTTTTCCGAGCGGAAAAGACCGCCTGTGAGGTAATTGCCCTCAAGACAATAACCGTGTCCTCCCGCCAGGACGATATTCTCATTTTCGGGATGTACGATAATGGATGCAATGTAAGACAAATTCAAGGAAGCGTTCCCGGAGCCATTGACTTCGATAAAAGTCGATCCTCCGTCATCGGACCTGTAAAGTCCCTGTCCGAAATAGCCGTGACAGCTTTGGGCGTGCTCTCCTGTGCCTACCCAGATTCGCTCGTGATTGTGTGGATCCACTAAAATGGAGCCAATGCTCTGTGAACCGAGGTTCTGGCCAATTTCTGTCCAGGTCAAGCCACGGTCCAGTGACTTCCAGACACCGCCAGATGCCGCGCCAAGGTACATGATATTGGGAGCCTGCCAGTCAATTGCCAAAGCGGAGATTCGACCCGCCACATAACCCATCCGCCAGTTCAACATGGTCATGGGTGATGGGCCTAGGCTTTTCCACGTGGCTGCCAGTTGTAAACCGGCATTCGCTTTGTGCCGAATCTCCTCAATCTCAAGTTTCATTTTCTCTACACTGCTTTTTCTCTGTCTGGCAAACTGCGATGTATGATCCAGCCCTCGGTATTTTTCAAAATACTCCCTTCGCATTTTTATCTGATAACTTTCACCGTGCTCTTTATCTTGACCGGGAATGAGTTGTGCTGTTACAGATGTAACCAGAAGAGCCATGGAAAAAAGAGTTTTTATTAACATGCGGAGCCTCCAGAATGCTTTTTCTACCATACATGTTAGCAGAACAGCGATTTGAGAACGAATAGCTGTTACCACAAACCCGATTTCTTGCTTGTAGTTTTACATTAGCTTTAAATAACCGTTATAATAAGTGCGATTTTTTTCGGGAGTGAAGCAAAAGCGCGTGATTTGTCTTGAAACATTGAAATTCGATTCCATGAGCATTCATCATTTGCAAGGTCATATTGAGTCCATGTACCTGGTGCAGTATCCCCATAAACTTTTGTTACTGGATTGCGGGTGTCGATGCGATGCCGGGGAAATAAGGTCTTATATCCGGCATACACTGAAGCGGGATGTGTCGCAGTTGAAGCTGTGTGTCGTGACCCATCTTCATCCCGATCACGCCGGTGGATCACAATCACTCAGAGCACACACCAACACTAAAATAGCCGCGTTTAAAAATATCGATCGCTGGTATGCCGGTCTGGGAGGTTTTCTGCAGCACAAGATAGACACTTATCTCGCCTGGTGGGTTTCCAGAAAACAGGGCAATCAAAAGAGGCGCGTACACTATGCCAGATTGGTTAACCCCGATTGCTTTCTAGATGATGAACAAACCCTTCCTGGCTTTGATGACTGGACCGTCCTCCATACTCCGGGCCACACGTCTCACGATATTTGCCTGTACCATCGCGATTCCAATGTACTCTATGTGGGTGATTTGCTTGTGAAAATTAAAGAAAAATACCTGCCGCCCTTTCCTGTTACTCTGAAAGTGCAAATGCAAAACAGTTATACAAGGCTTGAAGCCATCGGTCCGAAGATCCTTTTGCTGGCGCATGGTGGTCCGATGGACCCGGCCTGCTTCCCAAATTTCTATCGGACCTTGTCAGATAAAATAGGGAAGCAGCAAAAAATGAAATTCAAAGTGGTTGGAATCGTATCCTATTTCAGCTCGGAGTTGAGAAAAATAAAAAAGAGAAAGTTGGATTATCACAAATGAAAGCGGAAGTGAGTGTTGTTCTTCCTGCCTACAATGCGGAAAAAACCATTCGTCGGGCGGTTCAGAGTATTCTCTCACAGACTATGGCAAACCTTGAGTGCATTGTGGTTGACGACGGCTCAACGGATAACACAGGAGCAGAGCTTTCGAGAATACACGATGAGAGATTAAAGGTCATCCCCATCGATCATATGGGTATTACAGGAGCGCTGAACAGAGGGTTGCGAGAAGCTCAATCACAATACATTGCCCGCATGGATGCCGATGATGTCAGTTGCGCCAGACGTTTGGAAACTCAAGTTGCCTACCTGGAAGAACACAGCCATGTTGGTGTTGTCTCCTGTCTGGTGGATCATCTGGGAAACCGAGAAAATCAAAAAGGTTACGGTCTTTACGTAGCCTGGCTCAATCGGCAGCGGAGCTGGCCTGAGATTGAATCGGCTCTCCTGATCGAGTCACCCTTGGCACATCCGTCAGTGATGTACAGAAAAGCGGTCATTGAAGAAATAGGCGGGTATCGGGATGGACCCTTTCCGGAAGACTACGACCTGTGGCTCAGGCTGGCAGCTTTAGGTGTCAAAATGGAAAAAGTACCCCAAACGCTGCTTGAGTGGCACGATTTGCCGAAACGCCTGTCTCGAACCGATTCAAGATACAGCGCGGAGGCCTTTTTTCAAATTAAAATCCCCTACTTGCTGGAAGTATTAAAGCGCAAGGCACCTTCCTTTCCGCGTTTCACCATCTGGGGAGCCGGTAAGCTGGCGAGAAGGAAAGCCCGAATTTTGAAGGAACACGGTATGGAGATTGTCGCATACATCGATATTGACCCTAAAAAAGTGGGCACGTTAATTGAAGGTGTCAGTGTCATTGATCCTCACCGATGGAACCTGAACAGCGGGATCGGCATTTTATCTCTGGTGAGCGGACGGGGTGCCCGTGAGCGCGTCAAGGACTACCTTGTTGATCAGGGAGCAAAAAAGGACAGGGATTTTTTTCTGGCTTAATTCTTCTTGATGAGAACCACGGAAATATCATCTTTTTGGGGCGCAAACTCAAGTATGTCTTTTGTGAGAGCCGTGTAGATTTCTTTGGCTGACAAGTGCTTTAACTCTTGAAGTTTTCCTTTCAGGCGATGCTGTTCGTAGTTCTCAATTTCATTGCTGTGATCAAAAAATCCGTCCGAAACAAGCATCAGAATATCGCCCGGTGACATGAGCTCAAACTCGTGAACCTTGTAGGTGTCCTTAAAACTTAGTGGCGGCAGTTCACGTGAACCGTCCGGATCCAGCTTGGAAGGCATGGTTCCAATGGGCGGGAAGCGAGTTAACATTTCCGGCGGGATATCCACCAGACAATTGTACTCTGCCGAAAAGATTAACGGCATGGGGTGACCCGCGGAAATGAACCTGAACTTGCCGTTTTGATGAATCTCACCGTAAATCATGGTCAGGAACTTATTGACCTTTGACGAGCGGTAAAAGCGATTGTTAATGGATTCAAACAGCTTGACCGTGATGCATCCATTCATTTCCATTTCATAAAGAACACCCAGCAGGAAGGATTGATGAAGCATGGCCGCGATGTAGGCATCTGTCATTTTGTGTCCGGAGATATCGGCTACCATGACGCCCGCTTTGCTTTTCAACCTCTCCAATTCCGCTGCAAGCTCAGTCTGATTTGCTGTTTGCGCTCTCTGAATGCGACCTTCTAAATCGTAGCGATTATTGAAATCGAGGTAGATAATATGATCACCGCCAGCGCGACTGTGCAGAGGAAGGGTCCCTCCGAAAATATCGAGTCCGGGCAGTACCGGGATGTTACCGGGACCTGGTGTAATCTGATCGACAAGCTGAAGAAAGTTGTCGAGCTCACCCTGTAAAAAATGGAGCTTTTTTCTCTTTTTTTTGTTCATCTCTCTTACTCTGGTTAACTTCCTGCCCCTCAAGCAGCTGATACTCTAATGGATCTGTGTTTTAAATTCCAGTCCTATTCTATCTGGATTGGAGTTTCATCCGCAAAAGTATGCCAGCCCATGGCGACTTGTCTTAATGGACACCCAGTCTGCGCTTCTTCAGTAAGCTCGGAAATGCTTTTCCGCCTGTCTTTGGCAGCAATTCTGAGGTTTTAGAAAAGTGATTTGACATCAGACACTTAACTGTCTGGAGCAAGTCAAGTTGCACTTTTCGTGTTTAAAACCAAGTGCTGATTGGCACTCATTTTACCGGACAAGAGCATGGTCTGCCAATTCCAATCTTACGCGACCTTAAAATAGAACCCCGTTCAGAGATCCCGACTTTCTAGGATGATATACCATTTTGAGATAGGGTATGTCATTGAATGTTCTAAAGATTAGGAACGCAAGTGGCGTGAACGCCATCGATACTTTGCAAAAACAAAAGCAACACCGGGAATAGGAGTACCCATGACAGAGTCAAACCTGTTTCACGGGTACGAAGTCTTGAAAATGTTATTGTTATCTAATCAGGTCTATACCAAATGTGAGTTAAAAAAAGCCATTACAGACCGGTTCGGGGCAGAAGCGCTTTTATAATTGCTTACACTCCCGACTTACTGCCGATGAGCTCATCGGCAATCTGGACAGAGAGGGTCATTTTCTTCTCATCAATCAAAATCTTTTCAACTTAATGGACTCTTTCTGACCCTGAAAGTCTGTATGAAATTAGCGATAATCTATTGATGGACAAAATAGGCTGATTATATCCGCAGGTTCATCGCACCGCAGAAATTGACGGCCCTGGTATCAGCACTCGCTATCATACGACAACACATCGCAGATATATAACAGGCTGCTGCGGTTCGCGTCTTGTTTTCGCTTTTCTCCCCGGGTTGGGGATTAAAACCTCACCGTATGAACCATCAATTGATTTTACGGGGATATGCGTCAGTTCTTATGCTAAAATGACGGGCCTGGAAAAAAGGAATGGAGTGACAACTTGATACGTTTCCATCTCGTCAGAAATGCTGTTATCAATTTATTTGCCAGACGGTGGCTGGCCTCCCTTATTCTTCTTGTTTTATTGGATACAGCAACATTTTTAGCTCTCAAAGAGCCATCGGGACGTATTCAGTTGTTTCCTCATTTAGATAAAGTGCTCCATTTTCTTGGCTTTACTGTTTTATCCATCATGGGCTTTATTTCCCTGTCTTTTGATTGGTTTTCGCGTTTGAAACGGGGTCATTACCTGCTTCATTTACCCAACGTCATTCTCTGGTCGGGATACGGTCTGGGTATCGAGTTCCTGCAGTCCAAGCTGGCCTATCGGCAGGCATCCATGGGCGATTTTGCGGCAGATATGGCGGGGATCTTACTGGGAACGTCTATTGTGCATATTGCGGGCCTGTACTTCAGACAGGAACAAAACGATGACTAGAAAAAAAGAAAAAAAACTGTCGCCTCTCATGGTGCAGTATCAGACCATTAAAAAACAGTTTCCCGACGAAATCCTGTTTTTCAGAATGGGCGATTTTTACGAGATGATGTACGAGGACGCCATTGCCGCTTCGGCCGCGCTGGGCATTACGCTCACCAAACGGGGGCGCGGAACGGTCTCGGAAGCGCCCATGTGCGGGGTGCCCTTTCACGCGGCTGACGGCTACATTGCTAAAATGATCCGAAAGGGTTTTCGTGTCGCTATCTGCGAACAGGTTGAAGACCCCAAAGCCACCAAAGGCCTGGTGAAGAGGGAAGTCGTCAAGGTGATCACGCCCGGCACGGTTCTTGACGAACAGTGTCTGGAGGGAAAAGAGTTTCAGTACCTCGTGTCCCTCGTTCAGGATGAACGCCATATCGGCCTCGCTTTTCTCGAGTTTTCCACAGGCCGCTTTGAAGTCATCGAGTTAAACGGACCAGACCGCCTGATTGAAGCCGGTGATCTTTTGGTAACCAGAGACCCGGTTGAGATATTGATTCCCGAAGAGACTGACCTTTCCTGGCTGGATCCGGGTTTCCTCCAGAAACGCTGTAAAACCGAGAAAGAGGCCTGGCGCTTTTCATACGATTACGCCAGAACCACCCTGCTCGATCATTTCAAAGCCATCAGTCTGGCCGGTTTCGGGCTCGAAAAGTCTACGTGGGCTGTTCGCGCGGCAGGCGGAGCCCTGCACTATGTTCAAAGCACGCAAAAAGGCGAAGCCAAACACATTCAGGATCTGAAAGTTTTGCAGAAATCCGATCACATGGTTCTGGATGGAACCACGTTGAGAAATCTGGAAGTCGTTCGTTCGCTGTTTGACGGTAACCGCACGGAAAGTCTTTTGGGTCAAATCGATATGACCATGACTGCCATGGGTGGCCGCCTGTTGAAAGAGTGGCTTCTCAGACCGCTGATCGATGTCGAAGCCATCCGCTCCAGACAAGCGTTTGTGACTTCCTACCTGAATGCAACCATCGCTCGTCAGGAAATGAGAGAGATCCTGAAAAAGGTACCCGACCTGGACAGGCAGAACAGCAAGTTGGCCATGGGTTCCATCAACCCGCGAGAATTGCTTGGCATTGGGCTGTCTCTCAAGAAAATACCCGAAATTGTCGAGCTGATGGATGAAATCGTTCCCGATCGCTATCAAATCAACGACCAGGATCTATCGCATCTCTGGCAGCTCTGCGAAACCATCGATCAACAGCTGGTTACCGATCCACCTACCCATACGCGCAATGGCGGTGTGCTTGCCCGGGGCGTCAATCAAGAACTCGACGAACTGCGTTCCATAAGGAAGGATTCCAGAAGCACCCTGGCCGAACTGGAAGCGAGGGAACGGGAGGCGACAGGTATTTCCAAACTGAAAGTGCAGTACAATAAAGTGTTTGGCTACTACATTGAAGTCAGTAAGATCCACTCCAGCAAGGTGCCCGCGCACTACGTTCGCAAACAGACACTGGTCAATTCCGAACGCTACATCACCGATGAACTCAAAACATACGAAGAAAAAATACTGGGCGCGGAGGAAAAGATTCTGGTGCTCGAAGACCAGCTCTACCGGCAGCTGGTAGCACAATGTCAGGCCAGCCTGAATACGCTCAGAAAGTGGGCTCTGGTTCTGGCTCTGGTGGATGTGCACGGGGCTCTTGCCGAGTTGGCCGCTCAGAAGAACTATTGCCTGCCTGAAATGAGTGATGGCGACGCGCTGGTTATCAAGGACGGCAGACACCCTGTAGTTGAATCACTCGGTAGCGATCCCTTTATTGCCAACGACACCTTCCTCAATACAGGTTCGGACCGGCTGAATATAATCACCGGCCCCAACATGGGCGGTAAAAGTACCTATTTAAGGCAGGTCGCCCTGATTGTTCTGCTGGCTCAGGCCGGGAGTTATGTGCCCGCGACCAGTGCGGAAATAGGAGTGGTAGACCGCATCTTCACACGCGTGGGCGCCAGCGATCACCTGGCTCGCGGTCAGTCCACCTTTATGGTGGAAATGACGGAAACAGCCAATATCCTGCACCATGCCACTAAAAACAGTTTAATCATTCTCGATGAAATCGGGCGCGGTACTTCCACCTTCGACGGTTTGGCCATCGCCTGGTCAACAGCGGAATACATTCACGATTCACACCGAATTGGCGCTAAAACCCTGTTTGCTACGCACTATCACGAAATGACCGAGCTGGAAAAGCTGTGCGAAGGCGTCGTGAATCGCAACATCACCGTTCGGGAATGGAAGAACGACATCATTTTCCTCAGAAGAATTGAAAAGGGGAGTGCCGATCAGAGTTATGGTGTGCATGTGGGACAACTGGCGGGTTTACCCAAAGCCGTTGTTCGTCGGGCTCGTGAAATTCTGCACAACCTGGAAAAAAATGAGCTCGATACAACCGGAAACCCACGATTTGCCAGACGATCGGCAGATACGCAGCCGCAGGAAGCGGAACAACTCTCGCTCTTCCCCGAATGGAATACCCCGTTTCTCGATGAACTGAAAGAACTGGACCTTGACAATCTCACACCCAGGCAAGCGTTGAACTTGCTCTATGACTGGAAGGAACAATTATGAAAAAAAGAAAAACACCCCTGTTTGTAGGCTTTGAGGGATTGGAACCGGATTGGCTCAGCCTGAAAGAAATCAACCCGCTCGGCGTGGTCCTTTTTCAGCGAAATCTGGACGCGCTTGAACAGATTCAGGACGTGTGCCGCAAAATTCACGACACGTGTCCCGGCAGCGTCATCGCCATCGACCAGGAAGGGGGCAGGGTAAACCGCCTGTCTCACCTTCTACCTCCCTTTCCCGCTCCGCCAACCTGGAAAAACGCGAAGGACTGCTATGATGCCGGATATACCATGGGCCGCGCCCTGAGAGCACTGGATATCGATATGAACTTTGCTCCTGCGGTTGATCTTGACTACGGCGAAGACGACAACGCCCTGCAGGGACGCCTTTTGGGTAGTCGGCCCGAAAAAGTCGTCGAATTTTCCGATGCCTATTTGCGTGGACTGACGGCAGCCGGCTGCATGGGCTGCATTAAACACTTTCCCGGCCTGGGTACGACTAAGGTGGACAGCCACCTGTTTCTTCCGAAATACCGCGGAACCTATAAAACGTGGCAACAAGAGGAAGCCGCTGTCTACAAAGGCCTTTTAGCCGGTAAGTGGTCTGCTGTTCCTGTGATGATGGCGCACTGTATCATTCCCTTCTGGGAAAACCAGATTGCCAGCAGCAGCGCGCTTGCTGTCGAGAACCTGAGAGCCATGGGCTCAACCGGCTTGATTATGACCGACGATCTCGAAATGAAAGCCGTTCCCGAAGATGAACTGGAGCCATTTTGCCGGCGTTCGCTGAAAGCCGGGGTGGATATTCTGATGGTCTGCCAATCGAAAACCAAGGCGGAAAGAATGTTTGAATGGTCCAAAGACCACCCTTCTCGCGCGCAGGAAAGGCTGAAAGCCCATCGCGCTCAATGCCAAGATCTGAAACCAATCAGCCTGGCCGAGCTCGAACCTCTGTGGACCTCTTTTCAGGTCTGAGACAAACGCCTTGCCGGATCACGCTGCTAGTGGGATGGCGTCTCGAGCGGCATTAAGATCAATTTGTGTTGGGCCTTCTCCTGTACTTTCTCTTTGCTGAAAGGCAGATTCCACCTCACTTCACGGGTGTCGTAGGCCAGAAAGTCGTCATAATGTGGTGAAAAGGGATTGCCGGACTGACCCATGGGAAGGTTGATGACAAAGCTGTCCAGATCCGACCAATCCAGAACGTATCTCATGGACGGACCGTTGTTGGCCCGGAAGGTGCCATTTTCATGGGAATAGCTGCTGAAATTGGAGTTCAGGGTACTGTGAGAACCGTGTTTCGGGAAGGGCCCTCTATTGAGATGCAACAGCTTGTCCAGAATTTTGACCTGACTGAGGGGGTGCTCGATGGTTAAAGTGCAGATCTCGCCCCAACAGCGGTTCTTCCAGAGGGGAAGTGCCCGCTCCACCGCGAGCTTGGAGATGGCAGCCGCGTTTTCAACGCTGTCGGGCGTATCCTTGCGGTCGATCAGGGCTTCAACGTTTTCAGTAAGAACGGCTTCCTTGAGGCTGGCCGCTTTCTTCCACTGATCAGCTAAATCATCCTGAAAGAGGGCCGGTGTCATTTCCCGCCACCATATCTGGAAAAAGGCACCGGCTTTGGTGTCCGGTGACATGGTGGTGTCCCACTCGTTCACTGCCTGGGCTAACTGCTGATTGCCGTTTAAAGACAGGCCTTCAACACAGAGGTCTTTCCAGCGCTTGGCAACCACCGACTGGGTGTCGTACTGCAGAGCTCCGGACTCCTCCGGCGACAGCCTGTCCTTGGCTTGCAGAGCCTCGGATATTCTGATTATTCGGTAGGGATCGTAATAACCGGGTAAATGGGTTTCGGTGATTTGATTGTTACAGCTGGCTAACCATCCGCAGTCGGGATTGAAGGCGTAAGGCGTTTCTTCCAGTGGAAGGTAACCCTGCCAGTGCATGTCTGGATTTAAACCATCTTTAACCGAAACGGTATTGTCGTATTCGCGGATGGGAATGGGTGTTCCCAGCTGATAGCCGATATTGCCGTTTTTATCGCTGTACATCCAATTGACTTCCAGGGCACCAAACTGTGTGACGGTCTTTCTGAATGCTTCAAAGTTTTCGGTTTTACGCAGCGCGTAAGCGGCGTGCAGCATCTCATCTGCACCCTTGTCATAGCCTGGCCATTTCATAATGCGCACTTTTTCGGGTGTCTCTTCCACGACAGCCCCCAAATGGCAGAAAAAGGTGGTGTAGGGTACACTTTTTTCGTTTCTGACTTGAATTGAATGTTCTGTTTTTTCAAGCTGTATGGAGCCGTCAGGCCCTTGAATTTCCAGTTCACCGATCCTTGGGAACTCCAGGTAATCGATGATATCAATACCGCCCACGGTAAACGACCAGGCCGCTTTTCCGTTGTGACCCATTGCCATGAACGGTAATCCAGGAGCGGTGACCCCAAGAAAGTGCGTACCTTCGTCCGAATGCAGACCGGCAAGCAGCCAAAGCCCCGGTACTTGACTGATAGAGAGGTGGGGGTCACTGGCGTGAATGGCAGCGTTTGTCGTTGATTTTTTGGGTGCCAAGACCCATGTGTTGCTGGCAGATGCCATGGCGTAATCGGGTAGTGCGCTGTGAGCCAGTTCGCGTTCAGGCGGGACAGTGGGAGGTGACCAGTCTTTATAGTCCATTAGCAAACCCAGTACCTCTTCGCCCAGTTGATCGATCAACCACTGGTTGGTATGGTCTCTGTCCATCAGTGCGTGAGAGAACCAGGATTGGTAAACAGCCACGGTAAGTACATCTTCAATACACCATTCGTCCGGTTTGATTTGCAAAATCAGGAATTCAGGGGGCAGGGGATTGGCCTGTTTGATCCAGCTGTTGATTCCGTTGATGTAAGCCTGAGTCAATGCTCTGTCGGCTGGCTCCAGTCTGGGTGCCGACTTTTCCGCGATGATCCGGAAGGCTGTTTGCAGATTCTTTTTATCGTAGTCCAGCAGTGCCTTGCCAAAAAGTTCGGCCAGCCTTCCCGTTCCCACTCTGCGCAGGAGCTCCATTTGAAAAAGCCGCTCCGAGGCGTGTACCCAGCCAAGTGCAAAGTACAGATCGCTGTCTGTTTGAGCGTAAATCTGAGGAATACCTTTGGCGCCGGTGTAAATTTCCACTTTGTGTTCCAGACCGTTGATGGCGATTTCACCTTCAAAATCGGCTACGGACTGTTTGAGATAGTAAAAAGTGCCCAGGAGAACGACAAGGACACACAGCAGCACAAGAAACAGTATTTTTCGTTTTTTCATAACATACCTTCCAGTCAGATGCCCTATGTTTCACCGACCTGCGATGAACTAGCCGCTAGTTCCTTTTTTCGCAATTCAGGAAGTACTCTATCTGAGCTTTTGTGGAACTGTCCTGCGAACCGTCCTTGACTCTTTTGGATCGCAGTTCGGATAGTATTTTCTTGGCCAATACTTTGCCCAGTTCCACTCCCCACTGATCAAAGCTGAAGATGTTCCACAAAACACCCTGAACGAAAATTTTGTGCTCGTACATGGCAATTAGATTGCCAAGCACGCGTGGAGTTAATTCCGGTGCCATGATGCATGTGCTGGGGCGATTGCCTTCAAAGATTTTAAACGGGAGTAAATCTGCCGGTACGCCTTCTTTTAGACATTGCTCCCTGTCTTTTCCAAAGGCCAGGGCTTTTTGTTGTGCGAAAAAGTTGGCCATCAATTTAACATGATGATCGCCAACGGGGTTTAGGGACTTGGCGAATCCAATGAAGTCACAGGGTATGAGTTTGGTGCCCTGATGAATGAGTTGGAAAAAGGCATGCTGCCCATTGGTTCCAGGCTCACCCCAGATAATGGGGCCCGTTTGATAATTGATTTGATGACCGTTCTTATCGACGGATTTTCCGTTGCTCTCCATGTCTACTTGTTGAAAGTGGGCGGCAAAACGGTGCATGTACTGATCGTAGGGAATGATGGCATGGGTTTCAGCTCCGAAGAAATTGGTGTAAAGGAAACCTAAGAGACCAAGTAGAACGGGCACGTTGCTTTCAAGCGGAGCCTTCTCAAAGCAATCATCCACCGCTTGATGACCTTCCAACAGTTCGATGAATCGACTCTTGCCCAGAGCGATAACCAGGACCAGGCCAATGGCGGAAGTCAGCGAATACCGTCCGCCAACCCAATCCCAGAACTCAAAGATGTTCTTGGCGGAGATACCGAATTCCTGCACCACTTTTTTGTTGGTCGATACCGCGATGAAGTGCTTCTTGACGGCTTTCTTGTCCTTGAGCTTGCTCAGTAACCATCTTCTGGCGCTGCGGGCGTTGGTCATGGTTTCCTGGGTTGTAAAGGTCTTTGAAGCGACAATGAAAAGCGTTCGCTCGGGGTTGAGATCGCGCAGTGTTTCAACCAAATGTGTGCCATCGACATTGGAAACAAAGTGAATATGGAGGTTGCGCTGGCTGTAGAATTTCAAGGCCTCGTAAACCATGACCGGACCCAGGTCGGAACCGCCAATTCCTATGTGAACGATGTTCTCAATAGTCTTGCCCGTGTGGCCCAGCCATTTGCCTTTGCGTATTTTCTTGGCGCATTTGAACATGCGTTTCAACACGGATTGAACATCGGGTATAACATCTTTGCCGTTGACCAGAATGGGTTTGCCTTTCAGGCGTCTGAGCGCAATGTGCAAGACCTGACGGTTTTCTGTTTTGTTAATGGTCTCGCCGTTGTACATACGGGCAATTTCACGTTCCAAACCGCACTCTCGGGCAAAACTCAAAAGCAAGTCCAGTGTTTGCTGGGTGATTCGGTTTTTGGAGAGATCCAGCCAAAGCTGGTCCATTTTGTACTGGAACTTGGTTCCGCGATCCGGGTCGGACTGAAAGAGTTCCTTGAGGTGTTTTTCTTTTAGAGATTGAAAGTGCTTTTCAAGCGCTTTCCAGCTTTTTTTATTTTTGAGTTCTGCCTTTGCCATAACCTTACTCCATCCGTCTATTGTGATTACATAACAAGACCATAATAGCTCAATGTAAGGGATTATGAGAAGAGGAATTTCCAGGAGGAGAACAGCTGCTGAACGATTCTGAACCGTCTACTTGATCGCTTTCTTGATCTTCTTGAGCAGTTTCTTATGGCTGGTTATGTCTGACGATGAGATTTTCAGCATGATTTTTCCTTCGGGATTCATTAAGGCATAGCTTGGTATTTCCAGGATGCCGTGTTTTATCCTGAAATAACTCAGCCTGGGATCTCTGAATTGAGGCCACAGCGGATTTTGATTCAGAATGAGGTCTTGTGCTCCGGCTTCATCTTCATCGACGTTGATACTGACCATGGAAACGGGTAAATTCCCCAATGACTTGTTCAGTTTGAAAAGCATTTTCAGGGTCTTTTTTTCATAGTCTCTGCCGTTGGACCAGAAATTGAAGAGAATCCATTCACCTTTGAAATCCTCTCTGTTCATTCGCGTGCCATCAAAACTGCGGATAGGGAGAACGCCGCTTTGTAATTCCGAGAGTTGATCCTGAGCGTCCTGTGCGTAGGGGCCTTCGGGATTGGCAGCCAGGTAGTTCTGAAAATGATTCCGGGCCAGATCGAGTTTGTCTTCCCGTTCGGCGATGATGCCCGAATAGTAATGGATATCGGGAAAGAGACGGACTTTTTCCGGTGTAATGGAATTGAAATAGGATTGGGCAAACGTCATATCTTCATTTTTAAAAGCTAATTGCCCGAGCTTGTAGGTTACGGTGTCCAGTTGATGCATGTAGTTTTTATCTTTGGACAGGCGAAGCAGCAGTTCATCCGCTTCCTCGTAAAGTCGGGCGGCTGCTTTGATCTCAGTCAGTTCAAACATGCAGACAGAGCAGGAATCCCCGGATAATTTCAGGGCTTTCTCCATGGAAGACATGGCCGCGGACACATTGCCTTCCATTTTTTCCACTGTGCCTTTCACATATGCGTGCAGAGCTTTCTTATTGTTCAATTTTGGCGGTTGATAGGGGTATTTTCCCGTTTTCTTAACATAGGCTTTTTGCCGGTTCCGGATGTTTTTTACAATCAACGCACCCAAGTCGCCGCCTTTTCGCTTGTGAGTTCCTTTTTTCCCACCCATTCCCATTAGAAACCGCAGTGTTTCCTGGTGTTTGAAGTCAAAGCGGAGGAAGTCCATGACCGTGCGTCCCTTCTTGTCTTTGGCATTCAGATTGGCTTTATTTCTCAACAGGGTTTTAATGACTTTGGCGTTTTTTGCCACGCAAGCCCACATCAAGACGGTGGTTCCCTCATTATCTGAAGCTGAAGCATTGGCACCTTTTTTTAAGAGATAGGCGACTGTTTTTTCGTGACCTTTTTCCGCAGCCAACATGAGCGGCGTTCTACCAAAGAGATCGCGCGCGTCAATTTGGGCACCGTGATGTGCCAGCGTCTGGACAACTGCCAGCTTGCCCCTGCCGGCGGCAATATGCAGTGCTGTTTCGTCAAACAGATCTCGGTTGTTGATGTCTACACCCTGTTTGAGGACACGTTGAAGAAGGTCTTTTTCGCCAGCAAAGGCGCAATCAAACAGTGGCCTGGTTTCATTGACGGAAAACGCATGGCAAGACAGCAATAGGCTCAGGAAACAGTATACTCTCACAATTCAAATACCTCCAAAACGGGAAATGGACCGGTTGATCCAGTGTTTGTAGTTTCGCTCTTAAGATTAAAGGATACAATTGAATAAGAAAAGCTATAATTCTGTAAAGCAGGTTTTTACAGTCTCGGGTCAAAAGGGTGTGTGCTTTTCGTTTCAGGGTCTCTTTATTTTGATTTTAATTTTCGGTATTAAAAAGGGCGTGTTGTTTCGGTATGTTTTGTAGTCATCTCCGAACCGCAGCAATAATTCTCTTTCCTCAATGAATTTATGGTAGCTGCTCCCCAGGATCCAACCCAATAGCAGGCAAACCATACCGTGTAACGTGCTGCCAAAGAGCCAGCCGAAACCGAAATAATAGAATAAGGCTCCAAGTTCAATGGGATTTCTCGTGTATTGATAAGGCCCGGAGATAACGAGTTTTCGAGTTGGTGCACTGGGCGCGGGTGTTCCATGACCCAAGGTGAGTTGGCAGAGGGTTGCCCATCCGAGAATGCCAAGCCCTGTTAACAGAGCGATTATAATGATGGGATACTTAAAAATGCCGCTGTAATCAAATGTGACATAAGCACTGATCAAGTGGGCTATACCCATAAAGAGGGATGGCAAAATGAACAGAAAGAACACCGATCCAACGAACAGTGAAATGAATTGGGCTCCTTTTCCGCATTTGGCACGGTGAAATTTCATGAGTAGATCCAGGTATTTTTTAATCATCGCTCTTTTTTCCCTTAAAGATGGTTGCACATCGACTCTGACCGCGTTTTCATTCCCGTATCCATTTTTCTATTAAAGCCCTGCACTCTTCGGAATGCTTTCCGACATTCAAGTACAGCGTACCTTGCAAACTCGCCTTACCGTGGAAAAGTTTGACATAAGCACCTGTCGTGCTTTTTGCTGTTTCCAGTTTGAGAATACCCCGGTCCGCGTCGTGAAAACCCACTTCTTTGATATCTTTAATCTGCAGGTCCATCAACGGCATGGCAAAAAACAGACTTTGAACAAACAGCCTTTTATTGGTAACCAATAAGCGGGCAAAATTAAAGCCATTCACGTTTTTAAGCCAGTGTTTACCTGAGAATACAAGTTGATGGGAATCAGATGCTTTTGGTATGAGCAGCAGGGCAGACCACATTTTCCTAATGCTCAATGCAAGGTGTTCATCCCTGTTTGAGTTCAGGATAGTTTGGATATTATCGCTGATGGTATCTCGACTGTCCCGATAAGCGAGATAGGCAAATACAGGGACTCCCAGGAAAACATTCGCGGATATCAATAGCACGATCAAACCTGCAAGCAGGTTATGGTCGTTGTAGAGACGCCATCCCCAACATAAAAGTCCGCTGCCCAGAGCGGTAAAGAGCAGCATTATAAAAATATGGAACAGAACACCTCTTAACCTGCGCCATTTTGATGCAACGAAAAGAGGTGCCAGCAAGTAGATGATAACCCCAAAAAATAGCTGTATTTGTTCAATTTTCATTTTTACCTCACGATGGTTTTGTCTGTTTCAGAGTAATTACTGGCAAGAGGACGAGGTTGATTGAGCGACTTGGACAGTCCATGCAAATAGGTTGTCGTCACGTTTTTTCCTTAAAAAATAATGTCTTTTTATCTTCAGCTACCGTTTTCCCGACAAAGTGTACGATTAAAAACAACAAAACCAGACCGATGGGAAAGATGATCCAGGAGGAGAGTCCGAAGCCTGCCGGGATGGTTCCAACGAACAGGGCGATGGAGCCGACAACAAGCGCATAGGGCAGTTGGGTGCGCACGTGTTCGATGTGATTGCAGGAACTGGCAAGAGAGCTGAGAATGGTTGTATCGGAGATGGGTGAGCAGTGATCACCCAGAACGGAGCCAGCCAGGACACAAGAGACGGTATTGTAGAAAATGAGCATGGTTGAATCGAAAGTCAGTCCTTGCTGTTGGGAAAGGGTCCAGGCGGCCGGCAGCATGAGCGGGTAGAGAATGGCCATGGTGCCCCATGACGAACCCGTTGAGAAAGAGACCAGGGCTGCCAGAATAAAGGTAATGGCCGGGATAAGAGCCGGTGCGATGTTTCCAGAGAGAACACCGGTCAGGTAGTCAGCGGTGTGCAGGTGTTCTGTGACAAGAGCCAGGGACCATGCCAGAATGAGAATGACAATGGCTGTTAACATGGTTTTGAAGCCGGACATGCAGGCTTCAAGTGCCGCTGAAAGGGACATGATTTTCTGTCCCACAGAGAGGGCAACCGCCACCGTGATTCCCAGAAGGGAAGACCAGAGGAGTGCCTGATAGGAATCCGAGTGGCCTATGATGTGCGACATTTTCCTGTAAAGGGAGAGATCTGCCTGATGCCAGACTGTCTGATCCCAGCCCGTGATGATCAGGCCTGCGATGGTTCCGGCGATCACCAGGACAACGGGTATGATGGCATTCAGACTGTGGGCTTGAATGCTGCTCATTGGTTTTAACTCCGCCAGGTCTTTGTCTTTAAGGGCTTGAGTGTTTTCTTGATTCGAGGCTGCCGCACCCGCAATGCGCGCTCTGGATTCCGCCTTGAGCATGGGCCCGAAATCTCGTTTTTTTCCAATTAGCATCAGCATAAAAGCCAGAGTGAAAAGGGGATAAAAAGAGAAACGCAATGAGTTCATGAAAATGGCGTAAACCCCGTGTTGTGAGCTGATTTCGGGAATGTCCGCGATGCCGCTGCCAATGTAACCCAGTTCAGCGCCAATCCAGGTAGTGACGAAGGCGATGGAGGCAACTGGCGCGGCGGTTGAATCGACGATGTAACTCAGTTTTTCCCTGGATACCCGAAACCGGTCGGTAACAGGGCGCATGGTGCTGCCGACGATCAGCGTGTTGGCGTAGTCATCGAAGAAAATGAGCACACCCAGCAGCCAGGTTACCAGCTGGCAGGATCGCGCGCTTTGAGCAAATCTGGAGAGCAGATTGACAACGCCCAGCATGCCGCCGTTCTTCGAGATAACGGCAACCATGCCTCCAATAAGCGTTGAAAAGAGGATAATGGATAAATGCCCGCTGTCTTCAAGTGATTGCAGGATGTAAAGGTCGATTACGGATCGAAAGGCTTGTACTACGCCCATCAGCAAGCCGCTTGAATAGGCACTGATAATCAAGGCACCTACGAAAATGCCAAGGAAGAGCGAGCTGATGACCTCCCTGAAGATAAGTGCCATCAGGATGGCGATCAAGGGCGGCAGAACAGAGAGCCACAGCGGAATGGGATGGATCTCTTTGGCGATGGTTTGTGAACCTGTTTCAATAATCAGCCTGGTTTTTTCGTTAAAAACCCAGGTGAAAACGCCTTTCCCTTGTTCAAGTGACACTTGAATAGGCTGTCCATTGACAAGTAGAGTTACGGTCTCCAATTCAAGTGAGTTGGTTGATACCGCGATAAAGGTTTGAATTTGGGTAAGAACGGTTTCAGGTACCTCTATGGTTACATCCTGAGCCCAGCTCCAAAGGGAGCTTATCAGCAGGATGGACATAACCTGAAACCTTGCAATCATCGTTATTTAATCCCAAAAAAACAGGACAGTTTACCTGTACGTTCACTAATCAACTAAAACCAATCAATTCAAAGATGCCTGTTCCGAAGAAATGGAACAGGCATCTTTACAGGTTCAGTTACGCGCCGTACTTTTTAATGGCGGAGTTCAGTTTGGGTAACATGGCAAAAATGAATGCCGCGACACACAGCATGGCGACGGCCAGAACCACAAACACCTGTGTTCCGGGTTCCAGGCCGCTGATAAAGCCGCTCATTTTATTGCCAATGGCTGTGGCCAGGAACCAACCACCCATCATGAGGCCCACCAGACGTTTGGGTGAGAGCTTGGTGATGAGCGAGAGACCCATGGGAGAGAGGCAAAGCTCACCGGTAGTGATGACCAGATAGTAAATAATCAGCCACAGCATGGAGATTTTACTGGTGCCGCTGCCGCCCAGATAAGAGCCCCAGGCAACGATGAGAAGAGAAACGGCGGTAATCACCATGCCGATGAAGATTTTCTTGGCCGTACTGACAGCTTTCTTCTTCCTTTCTCTCCATGCGAAGAACATCACAACCAGTGGTGTCAGCAGAACGACGAAAACCGGATTGAATAAACCGGTGATCATTTCGGCGTTCAAGAGGCGAACGTACTTGCCAGGCGCCAGTCGCTGCGCATCTGCAGGGACGCCAGCGTAAACTTCATCATATGTTTTCTGGCTAACGAGCACAACAGAGGTTTCGTGACCATCAATATCCCTGCCTAAGACCACCAGACCCTTTTTCTTGGTGTTTTCAGGATCGATTTTTACGGTTGTTGTCGCCACTCCGTGACTGTCTTTTTCCGTGTTAATTTTGACATTGTCATCCGGAAAGATTTTACAGGCAAAACTGCCCTCAAGACCCTTTTTCTTTTGACCGGAGTAATCATGTACGGTGACATTGCAGGCTGGATCGTTTCTGAAATTACCTACAGCTGTTTCACTGAGAATGCGAGCACCGAACATGGCTTCAGTCTGATCGGGTACGATCAGCATGGTGCGTTCATCGGGGCGCGGCAGATCAGGTCGCGCGTTATGGAAATAACTCGGCATGGCTTTTTGCGCGTAGAAATCAGTCGCTTCCGGAATCCACCCGGCCTGGCGGTTGGTGTTGTGCTCGGCAAATACCGTAATGAGACCGCCGCTCAAGTGAAGAACCATAAAGAACGCACCGCCGGCTACGTAGACGGGAATTAAGGCACCCAGGCCGGGTTTCTCTTCGGGCGATGCGTTTTTGACCAGCATGTAGAAGTAAACGCCGATGGGCAGCATGCCTACCAGGAAGCCGAAGGTAATGGAGCCGATGGTATCTTGAACCAGCTGGATGTGGTTTCCAATGAAATAGCCGAGGACACCAAAGACACAAGCGGGCAGGAGGATGGTCAGGAAAAGCTGTTTCAAACCAAAGTCGCCTTCATCTGTTTCGTGTTTTCTGTCTGCCTTAGCGAGTTTCTTCCAGTTAATGACCAGAACCGCAACACCAATCAGCATGCCTACGCCTGCCGCGGAAAAGGCCATGTTGAAGCTCCACAGGTTGCGCAGAGGAGCCGCTAGAAGTGCACTCAGGGTGGCGCCAACGTTAATGCCCATGTAGAAAATATTGAAACCGGCATCGCGGCGTGTATCGTCCGGTGCGTAGAGATTGCCAACCATGGCCGATATATTGGGTTTGAAAAAGCCGTTGCCAAGACAGAGCAGGATCAATCCGGCAAAGAAGGTAGGCAAACTGCGGAAACCCAGTGAGAAGTAGCCAGCGGCCATCAGAATTCCGCCAATGAAAACAGAACGACGGTAACCCAGCAGGCGGTCGGCGATCATGCCGCCTACAAAAGGAGTGAAATAAACAAAAGCCATATAGGTGCCGTAAATTTCACCGGCAACTTTTAGAGAAAAACCAAGACCACCGCGTTCGGTGTCTGTAATGTAGAGGAACAGGATTCCCAGCATGAGGTAGAAGCCAAGGCGCTCCCACATTTCAGTAAAGAAAAGAGAGTAGAGACCCTTTGGGTGTCCTTTCTCTGTAGGGGTAGATTTCATATTCTCCTCCAAATAGGATTGACATCATCTGGATGTCGTAACGGAATGTCGGACTTGTGATTTTAACCCAGTCGATCCCCTTTAGTCACGTTTAAAGCTGAAAGAGCTTTCCGGGCTACCTCTTTTCTAACCACCATAAACGGGGAATATGGTTTGAATGCGTCTCTTCCCGTGAAATGAAACACCTTGCTGTACTCTGTCGTGTCCTTTCGCGGTTATCTCAAAAAAAACGGTGAAACCGTCTTTTAGTCCCGTTCAATCATTTGCCACTTTTTTTTTGCTGTTCGTTTCACTGTTCAGTCCTGCCTGGATGGAACGGTACTTGTTGGGATAATAGGTTTATTGATATTCTGGATTTTACCGATAAGTCGAATACTGATATTCGCCTTCATGGGTGTACAGAAGGAATAGCAGACGATGACGCAAACAGACATTACAGCAAGGCAAATGAGTGTTCTGGCTAACGATAAGGTTATTCAGACGTTTTTGGACTTTTTAGTTGAGCTCGATGTCATCTTGCAGTCACCACAGGAAATTATCGAGAGCAGTTTTTACCGTATGGGTTTGATTAACGACGAAATTCTGGAGTTTGCACGAAAAGTTGAAATTGAGATGATTCGCATCATACGAACGCCAGCTAATACTGTAGAGGTAACTTTTGCAAAAGTTCTTGTGAGCGACGAAGTGAAAATGGCTTTTGATTTGATCATGGGCGATTTTGTCGATCGGGTCAATTACTTGCCGGAAAAAATTAAATCCGATATCGACGATACGGTTGGCAAGCTGAGAAATTTCATTAAACATACAACGCGTGATTTAGCGGCTGTGCGGCTCGGGTTAGGAGACGAGGTATTTGAATCGCTGTTCGTGAAACTCTACTACAACAGTCTTGCCAAGGAAATCAAGGTCACTAACAATCTCTTGAATATGATCATCCAGATTCAGACCAAGCTCAGGAAATCAAATTTAACACCTCAAGTTTTTCATAAAATGAGAGCGGTTTTCGCCAAAAACAAGCTTGTTTCACCCGTACAGTGGAAAACAGTTGGGTCGGTTCTGACCAATATGGATCGTTTCTTCCTCTTGAATGTCATTGAGAAGAAGTATTTAATGAGATGCACCGACTACTTTGAGCTGAACAAGAAAATATGCGCATTCAGCGCATTGACAAAGGCTTTTATACAGACCCACGAAGCGTTAGCGGAGAGAAAGGGCGTTCATTCCGATTCAGATTACAAACCCCTGGTAACAATGGCGCAGCAATTTGAAGGGATTCTAATGGACCTGGGCAGCTTCCTTGAATTTTTAATCTACGAAGTGAGCAAGAGGGAATGCCTGAACTATTCAGAATCCTTTAAGCGAGAAACAGAAATGAGGAAAAGACAGGGCTTCATTTAGCCCGTAAGCAGTTGTTTGACGCGTTTACTGTGTTAACCGCTCTGTCAAAAGCCAGCTCGTTTTATCTAAGTGACTGGATTCGATCTGCAGGAGAGGCTATTTCCGTTATGCGGAAGGCAAAGTTGCCTTCAACCACGACCACTTCGCCTCTGGCAACGAGTTTGTCGTTGACCAGCATGTCGATGGGATCTTCGGTTGCCTTGTTGAGCTCAATGATTGCTCCGGGTGTAAGTTTCAAAATATCCTGCAGCAACAGCTCTGTTTTACCGATTTGAATGAGAATGGGCAACTCGATGTCCATCAGTAGATCGATATTCTTAATTTCTGGTGGAGCTGTAAAGCCTGGAGCGGGTGCCGATACAGGAGCAGCCGTTGGCTGTGGTGCGGCTACTGTACTGGCCGCAGGTTGCGGCGTTTCGGCGGGCGAGTTGGCCTCAAATGCCGCGGGTGGTGTTTCATCCTTGCGATTGAGTGCCTCTGTGAGCGAGTTGAGCATGGTCTCGTTGATAGCTAAAACCATTTTAGAGTTAATGAGATCATCCAGACCCATGGTGAAATCAATTCCCGGAAAGCTCTCACTGGCGATGTGGTTCTGAATAAGTGTCACCGGATCTTCACTTGAGTCCACTTCTGCCTGACCAACAGAGACACTGAGCTCAATGCGTTCTGTCAGGGTTTGTGAGGTTGCTCCCAGAATCTGATTAATGGTTTCACTCAGCGCGTCCGAGCTGTCCTCATTGAGTTCTTCCGCTGGCTCACCTTCACCGCCCAGCATCAAGTCGATGATTTTGGTGACATCTTCCATGTTAAAGATAAAGTAGATTTGCCCTTCAATTCCCTTGGTGAAGGTTGCTTTGGCAATGACGGTTTTTTGCCAGTTCAGTTCTTCCACTTCCTGTTGGGGAATGACATCTGAGCGCGTGGGCATGAGGTCGATATCTCTTCCAAGCAGCATGGACAGGACTGTAAAGGACGAGTCTGCTATAACTTCTGCTAAAATTCCAAGGGTTTCAGTTTGTTCAGTATTCAAGCTATTCATGGTGTTTTCCTCGTTTTCTCAGGGTGTGTAAATTGGTTCTTCCAGCTGGAAGGCTCTTTTTTGGTTGAGAAGGACAATTTGTCCCCGGTGTTTGGGTGTGGAGTTGACACTCAGAATCATGGGGTCATCCGGCTTGTTGACCAGTTGGATAATATCGCCGACTTCCAGATTCAAGAAGTCACGCACCGGTATGGTGGAACCTCTGATCTCTCCAGATACCTCAAAGTAAACGCGTTGCATGAGTTCAGTCAGCATACGGGCTTCTTCAAACGTATCACTCTTCTTGTAACCCGTGTACCATTCCTGATCGAACTCTTTGGAGATGGGCTCCAAAATGATGGAGGGAATGCAGAAGTTGATCATTCCCACCACGTCCTGAAATTTCACTTCAAAAACGATGAGAACAACCACTTCATTGGGCGCGACTACTTGTATGAGCTGTGGTGATGTTTCCTGGGCGTGGACTCTCATATCCAGCTTGACGATCTGTTCCCAAACATCCATGAGATCTTTTAAGACAAGCTTCAGGATAGACTCAAAAATATTCTGCTCAATGGCTGTTAAGGCCCTTATTTCCTGCAAGGGCTCTCCCGGGCCACCGAGCATTTTATCGATAATGGGAAAAACCAGTGAGGGGTTGATTTCCAGAGCGGCATTGCCCTCCAGCGGCTTCATGGAAACAGAGCAAAAGCAAGTTGGATCGGGCAGACTGAGAAGGAATTCAGAATAAGTGAGCTGTTCCACGCTGACCAGGTTGATTTCAGAAATGGTTCGCAGAAACGCACTCAGGGAACTTGAAAAATTCCTTGCAAAGCGATCGTGCAGGAAGTGAAGGGATCGCATTTGTTCCTTTGAAACGCGGTCTGGTCGTTTGAAGTTGTAAACTGTGACTTTCTTGAAAGTCTGTGTTTTGGATTTCCTGGTGTCCGGAACCGGGATCTCCACACTTGGGGCGGCACCGTCTGAGGGGCTCGGTCCGGTTTGAACCGTGCTTAACAGCGCGTCGACTTCTTCCTGAGTTAGAATCTTTGCCATTTAATCCTCCATGGAGTTGAGATGATGCGCAGCATCAGATAGCACCTGCGAAGTTCTTTTTCAAATGATCGCGCAACTGGAGCATGGACTTGGTGTGCAATTGGGACACCCTGGACTCCGTAATATTTAATACAGTTCCAATCTCTCTCATAGTCAGCTCATCGAAATAGTAGAGAGATACAACGTGTTTTTCCTTTTCTGGCAGGTTCCTGATGGCTTCGGCCAGGATATTGGTGAGTTCCTGTTTCTGGAAAACGTAATAGGGGTCGTCAGCAGAGGTGTCGGGAATAAAGGCGATGGTCGATTCACCTTCGCCCGTGTTTTGGCTGTCATTGTTGTTGATTTCAATAAATGAACCCAGTGTGACACCCTTCAGGTTATCCAGAATTTTATAAAACTCCTCGATGCCGATACCCATATTGGCAGAAAGTTCTTCATCCGTTGCTTGCCTGCCCAATTCCTGTTCCAGGCTCGAACATCGTTCTTCTACATACTTCTTCTGCTTGCGAACCGAACGCGGGACCCAGTCCAGACTTCTCAATCCATCGTAAATGGAGCCTCTTATTCTGAATTCGGCATAGGTTTTGAACTTAATACCCCGGCCTGGATCAAATTTTTCAATGGCGTCGATCAGGCCGATGACTCCAGAATTGACCAAATCATCCAGCTCAACATGGCTTGGAAGTTTAATGCTGATACGATGAGCCAGGTACTTTACCAGGGGGATGTATTCGTGAATGAGTTCTTCCCTGTCATCTTTATTGAATTCCATTACATTTTCTGAGCTGCTCATGATGTCTCCTTATATTTTCAGGGTTTTAATGATTTGACTTAGGCCGTATGTCCCGGTCCATTTCTTCGAGTGCTTGAGTTGGTGGGCCAGAGAGGCAAACGTCTTTGATATAGGAAGTGAAGGGTTGGATTGAAAGACGGGTTGTTGTTGGTGAATGGAACGAACGATATGCTGATCAAAGGGCACTTCAGCCAGAAAAGAAATGTCTCTTTTGAGGAAGTGACGAATGGCACCTTGAATTTTAGTGTAAATTTCAACGGCTTCTTCGCTGTTTTGCACGGAGTTGGCGATCAGTTCGATCTGCCGATGGGGGTTTCTCTGAAACAGGGTTTTACAGAGGGCGTAAGCGTCTACAATGGCCGTCGGTTCAGAAGTGCATACCAGCAGAACTCGATCGGCGGTGGAGAGAAGTTCAATAATGGTTTCCGTAATGCCGGCAGCGGTATCTACCAGGATAAAGTCGTAGCGCTGACTCAATTGCTCGGCTTCTTCAATGACCGGGTTCCACCCAAAATTAGCGGGAGTCTGAACTGCCAGACCGGAAGTTCCCGGCAGCAAATCCAGTTTGTCGTTAATGGGAACCAGAATATCGCTGATATTGGTTTCTTGATTGAGGACATGAGACAGGTTTTTCCTGGGATCGATACCGAGCAGCACGTCCACATTGGCTGTCCCCATGTCGGCATCCAGCAGCAATACGCGTGAATGAACAGAAAGTGCCAGTGCCAGGTTGAGACTGATTTGAGTCTTTCCAACACCGCCCTTTCCACTGGTAACAGCCAGCACCTCACATGGATAGACAGCGCTTTTTTGTTCGCGCCTAGATTGGGCCAGCTTCTTTAAGCTGTGAGCCTGATCCATTAATGTGCCTCCCTTTGCAGTTCTTCCAGGGGCGTTCCCATGAAGAGTCCTGACAACATGTCGATGCTCGCGAATTCCAAATCTTCCGGAACAGATTGGCCTGTAGTCAGATAACTTACGGGCTTCTTTGTTTTGATAATTTGAGTGTAAAACGACCCATAAGAGCGGGTTTCATCGAGTTTCGTGAAGGCCAGATATTTGGGATTCAGGACTTCAAACTGATTGATTATATCGGTTAGGTCACCGCCTTTTGTGGTAGCACTCAACACCAGGTGAATATCGATATCTTCCTGATTGCTGAAGAACTGTTCGAGCTCTCTTATTCCCGTTTGATTGTTTTGAGAACGGCCCGCAGTGTCGATCAGGATGAGTGACTTGTCCTGATGAAATTGAATGGCCTGCTGAAGTTCGTGAACGTTGAGCGCAACCTGAACAGGGATGTCCATAATTTTGGCATATGTTTTGAGTTGGTCCACAGCCGCGATACGGTAGGTGTCCAGTGTGATGAAGGCGACCTTCTCTCTCAGGTGCAGAGCCGAGTAGGCAGCGAGTTTTGCCAGGGTGGTGGTTTTACCAACGCCTGTCGGACCTACAAAAGCCACCATTTTGGTCTGGCCGTCTTCAAATTGAAGGGGAGGAGCAACTTGAATGGTCTGCTTGATGAGCTGTCTGATAAACTGTTTGTTCTTTTTGATATTCGATTTATCAATGGCATTCATTTTGCGGTCGGCCATTTGAACCAGTTTACCTGCAATCACTTCTTCAATGCCCTTGTCTTTTAAGTGATGGTAGGTGGCAATTAAGGCTGGGTTCTTGGTATCGAAGTTAATGGAGCTGGTTTGTTTTGCCATGGAATAGAGCAGGTTTTTCAGGTCGGCAATTTCAGCTTTAAGAGGCTGAATTGAATCGTCACCCTTGTTCATGCCAGCAATGAGTTTCTTCAATTCCAACAATTCTTTTCGCAGGGGTTTTGATTCGCTTTTTGGGGTGGTCGCGTGATTGAATACCGCGTCAAACCCCTCTGAGAAATCGGTTTTGGAGCCCCTAGAGTTGTAGGTGGGAGCTGTTTCCGTTTGTTCCGGTTCTTTTACCGGTTGTTTTCCCGGCCATTCGGGTTCTTCAGCTTCAGTGAGATCGAGTGTGCTGATCTTGTCTTCCTCGATGGCGGCTGTAACTTGCAGAAAAGGTCGTTCTCCAAAGCCAAGCGGTCCTTTCTTGGTGATATTCTTTGTCGCCAGGATAAAGGCATCAGGCCCCATGTCGACTTTAATCTTCTCCAGGGCCTCTTTCATGGTGGATGCTTCAAATTTCTTTATTTTCATGAGCCAACAACTCCTACCGTGATGATGTTGAGATGTGAGGGAATTTCATTGTGACTGAGGATGACCAGATTGGGCAGAATGCGTTCCAACAGCTTTCTGAGCGGCTGTCTCAAGTTGGCGTTAACCAGTAAAATGGGCTGAATGGCGAAAGCTGAGTTGGAAATGGTATTCTGCAGACGATCGAGAAAGCGCTGAGCCATTTGGGGTTCCAGCGCGATGTAATTTCCGGATTCCGATTGTTGATAACTTTCGGTTAACAATTGCTCCACTTCTGGAGACAGTGAAATAATGTGAATTTCATCCTGTTCTGTGGTGAACGGCTGAACGATGTTTCTTCCAATCTGTTGACGAACAAGCTCAGTGAGAATGGTGGCATCCTGAGTGGTCAGTCCATATTCGGCCAGTGTTTCCAGAATGGAGAGCAGGTCGCGAATGGAAACGCGTTCAATGAGCAGATTCTTCAATACTTTTTGAACCGTTCCAAGCGGCAGGATGGCGGGAATGAGATCCTCGACTATTTTGGGGTAGGTTTCCGCGAGGTTATTGAGCAGAGCTTGCGTTTCCTGACGGCCAAGGAGTTCATGAGCGTGGGATTTTATCATTTCACTGATATGTGTGGTGACCACCGTCTGCAGGTCCACAACCGTGTAACCCATGATATTGGCTTGATCCTTCTGGCTCTCTTTGATCCAGTAAGCGTCCAGCCCGAACGCCGGCTCCTTGGTTGGAATGCCCTCTATTTCACTGGTCGCGGTGCCCGGGTTCATGGCCAGGTGGTGGTTGGGGAGAAGGTCTCCTGTGGCAACAGGTAAGCCTTTGATCAGGATCTGATACTGATTGGGCCGAAGTTGGAGGTTGTCCCTTATTCGAACTGGTGGCACGATGATACCCATTTCCATCGCCAGCTGCTTTCGGATGCTCTTGATGCGTTCAAGGATGTTGCTGCCCTGTTTGGTGTTTACCAGTGGAATGAGGCCGTAACCGATTTCAAGTCCCATCATGTCGACTTTCAATAACTTTTCCACTGATTCCTGGGGAGGTTTAAGTTCCTTGGGCTTTTGACCAGTTGTTAGTTGTTCGGGTGTCATAGTTGTTCCTCCTGCCATTGCGGGTTCCCTTTCTGTTTCGTCTTTTTGGTGTAGATAATAGGCAAGGCTGCCCAGCATGATCCCCAGTGCCATGAAGGGAACGGTGGGGAGTCCGGGAATGAGTGAAAACATCAGCAGGCTGCCTGAGGCAAAAGCGATGGGTTTCTTGTCTCCAAAAACCTGTTCCAGGATATCCTCTCCCAGTGTTCTTTTAGCTGTAGCACGGGTGGTTAAAAGACCGCCGGCCACGGAGATGAACAGGGATGGCAGTGAACTGACCAGACCATCACCGATGGTGAGAATAATGAATGTCTGCGCGGCCTCGATCGGTGCCATGTCGTGTCGTATGATGCCGAATAACAGGCCTCCGATGATATTGATGACGACAATCATCATACTTGCAATGGCGTCCTTTGAAACAAATTTAATGGCACCATCCATGGCTCCGTAGAAATCAGCTTCGTCCTGGAGTTCCTGCCTCCTGATTTTCGCCTCTGATTCTTCAATTAATCCCGAATTCAAATCCGCATCGATGCTCATTTGCTTTCCTGGCATGGCGTCCAGGGTGAAGCGCGCCGTAACTTCCGCAATCCTGCTGGACCCGGCATTGATAACCACAAATTGAATGATGATGATAATGGCAAATACGATAATACCGATCATGAATTCGCCGCCTGCTACAAATTGACCAAACGCCTGAATGACGGAACCGGCTGAGCTCGTTCCTTCATGTCCGTGCAGAAGAATAATTCGAGTGGAAGCGATATTTAAGCTGAGTCTGAAAAGGGTGGTTAAAAGCAGGGTAGAGGGGAAACTGGAGAAGCCCAGCGGTTTGGGAATGTACATGACCATCAGCAGGATAATGAGGCTGATGGTGAAGTTCGCGGCGATCATGATGTCCAGCATAAAGACGGGAACTGGAACCAGGAACATGATGAGGACCAGCAAAATAATAAAAGGTGTGGTTACGTGCTGGAACCGCTCCATTTGCTTGAGAAGGTTTGAAACCCAGTTCATGTGGCAGCCCTCTTTTTACTGTTGAGCCGGAATACAAAGGCCAGTATTTCAGCAACCGGACGATAGAATTCCTCTGGTATTTCCTGATCAATATCGGTGGTGAAGTAAAGGCTGCGTGCAATTCTTCTGTTTTCAACAATGGGGATGGAGTTGTTCCGAGCCGTCTTTCTGATGGAAAGTGCCAGGTGATCAACACCTTTGGCGACGACTTTCGGAACGTTCATACTGCCGTGTTTGTAGCTGAGCGCAACCGCGAAATGGGTTGGATTGGTGATGACCACATCCGCTTCGGACATGTTCTTCTTCATGAGCTCCTGAATGAATCGGAACTGCCTGGACTTGATCTGCCTTTTAACGTGGGGATCGCCTTCTCTCTGTTTGTACTCGTCTTTGACCTGAGAGGGCGTCATCTTCATTTTTTCATTTAATTGATGTCTCTGCCACCATCCGTCAACAGCACCCAGGATGAGCATAAAGATAATGAAAACCCACCAAACCTGTTTGATGACAGACCAGATGAAGATACCCGATTGCGCAGGTGTAAAGTAGAAAAGCTGCGGGTAGACTTCAAACAGAGACTGAGCGACCTTGTAAATAAAGAAGGAGAGTATGAAGATCTTAATCAGTGATTTAGCCAGTTCAATAATGGACTTCATACTGAAAAGCTGGTTTTTCAGGTTGGCAATGACGTTGAATTTCTGCATTTTGGGTTGAATGGCCTTCCATGAGACCTTGAACCCGAACTGAGCGACATTGGCCAGGAAAACACCAAGCCAGAGAAAGAGGAATACAGGCGTGAGAACCAGCATGACATGGAGAGCGAAACTCTGCATGGTTTCAATGGGATAGAAGTTGACGATATGTTGTGACAGATTGCCGAAGGTCGAGCTCAGGGTCTCCATCATTCGTCTGAAAAGAAGGGGGCCCATGGTGCTCAGCATAATGAAGCCCATGACGTATTGAGCCAGTGTATTGACTTCGACTGACTTGGCGACTTGCCCTTCATTCCGAAACTTCTCTTTCTGTTTCTGAGTGGGCTTTTCGGTTCTTCCTTCTGTCTCGGCACTCACGAAGCAACTCCTAAAGCCTTGATAATCCAGAACAGTTGATTGCGGAAATCACTGAAAACGAGGGTAATGTGGTTGGCAAACTCTTTGAGTGCCAAACCAAATGTGATCAATCCAATTGATATTTTGACCGGGAACCCAACCACCAGAATTTGAAGCTGGGGCACGGTTTTTCCCAAGATGCCCATGGTGAAATCCACTGTAAACATAATAGCGATCATGGGGGCGGCTAATTTGAAACCATACAAAAAGATATGCCCGAATAGCGACATCAGAAAGGTGATGCCGTCGTGGCTGAGCGAAGCTCCGAAGACCGGGAGAAAGCGGTAACTCTCTGCGATGGCTTGAATGAGGTAGTGATGAAGGTTGAGAACGAGGAATAGAATCATGGCTAACATGTTTGAAAAGAAAGAGATTATCGAAATGCTCTGGCCAGACATGGGGTCCACGATATTAATGAATCCAAAACCAATTTGGTAGTCTGTAATGTAACCGGCGAAAATAACCATTTCAAAGAAAAGAGAAGCGGCGATGCCAATGGCGGCACCTGCTGCAACTTCTTGCGCTATGACAATCACTAAACCGTGTTGCTGAACCATTTCTCTGCCGGGCAGTGGCGAGAGCGCACCGGTAAAGAGAGCTGCCAGAATGAAAGCAAAAAAGGCTTTCGTCAATTGATTGACAAAAGACGTTCCGAAGATGGGAGCAACGGCTAAAATAGCACTGGTCCTGGCGAAGATCAGGATGAAATCATCAACTCGGGTTTGGAAGAATGTAAGTATTTCCAAGGGGTCACCTTACGTAGTAATTCAGATTGGTCAGAATATGAAGGGTGAAGTCTTTGAGGATACCCATCATCCACGGAAATGCCACCAAGAGAACCAGCATCACAGCCAGTATTTTCGGGATGAAGCTGAGTGTGGGATCCTGAATGGAGGTTACAGCTTGAAAGAGAGAGACGATAACACCGACAATCACTCCCAGCAGCAGGGCGGGCGCTGCTACCAGGAAAGCCGTTCTAATGGCGGCTATTGCCAGTTCAAGGACGATTGCATCAGTCATGTTTTCGGGCTCCTGTCTCGAGATTGTCAGAAGAAACTCTGTACCAGGGAGCCAACCAGCAGGTGCCAGCCGTCTACCATGACAAAGAGCAGGATTTTGAAGGGAAGGGAAATCATGATCGGTGGAAGCATCATCATGCCCATTGCAAGCAGAATGGACGCCACAACCAGATCCACAATCAGGAAGGGCAGGAAAATGAGAAAACCGAGTTCAAAAGCGGTCTTCAACTCACTGATTACAAACGCGGGCGTGAGCACTTCAATGGGAACCTCCATCCTGGTTTGAGGTTTGGGTGATTTTGAGAGGTGGATGAACAGGGCCAGATCCTTCTCGCGCGTGTGTTCGAGCATGAATCGCTTGAGAGGAGTTGCCGCGGCCGCCAGTGTTTCGGCAATGGTCAGCTCGTTTCGTATCATGGGATCGTAAGCCTCTTTCTTAATGGCTTTTAAGGTCGGGGACATGATGTAGAAGGTTAGAATAAGCGAAATGCCCACCAGAATCTGGTTGGAGGGAACATTCTGCGTGCCGAGTGCCTGTCTCAGGAAGTGAAAGACAATGGCGATTCGTGTGAAAGAAGTTGCCATGATGAGAATGCTGGGGAGAATACTGAGAACAGTGATAATCAGAAAGAGCTGCACGCTGTTGGCCGCCACATCGGTTCCCGTTGCACCCAAATCAATGACGATGGTCGGAGACGTGGGGGAGACGGGCGGTTGAGGTTGAGCCAAAAGCCATCCTGAACTCAAAATAAGTAGAATAACGCGTTTCATGATACGGATTCCTTTCTTGTTTCATCGAGCAATTCGCTGACGGTTTTCATGTTGTTGGAACTGGCAAGCGTTTCTTCAAAAGGAAACTCTTCAAAGGATTTAATGAGGCTTATTTGCTGATCGGTAATTCCCAGGAGCATTTTTCTGCCGTCCACTTCAACTAGAGCCAGATATTTGCGCTGCCCCAGAGGGAAATTTTGAATGAACCTGAAGTGGCTGGATCCGTCTCCCGCTTTAAAGCCTGTTGGCAGCCAGCGTTTGGCTCCATAGGCCAGCAGTCCTATGAGGCCCAAAACCAGTGCCAGAGAGCCAAAGACCTTGACAATCGATGTGGCCCCAACGCCTGGTTGAACAGTTGGAAATTGATATGCTGGGAGATCGTTTTTGCTCTTTTTCGCGCCAGCCTCCGGTGAACCTTCAACCCGGCTTGTTTCCTCCGTTTGGTAGATCGTTCTTTGAACGGGCTCCTGGTCGTTGTTTTGCACGGAGACGGTAAGCAAAATGATTAAAAAACAGTTCATTTGGGTCTCCTACACCTTTTTCCATGGATTCACTATTTCAGTAATTCTGAGCGCAAAACTATCTTCGATGACCGTAATTTCAGCTCTCATAATTTTGTAATTACTGGCATAGACATCGAGCGTTTCCCCTGCAGACTTGCCCAACTCGATGATTGAACCGGGTTCAAGGTCCAGCAAAGTGCGAATGTTCACCTTGGATCTTCCCAGCTCAATACTCAACGGAACGGTTACATCCTTGTAGAAAATGAGATCCTTGATGACCTCTTCAAGCCCATGCTGAATATCTTCAATTTCTTTTGCCTTGGTCATGCTGCACCTATTGAATGATCATATCGGTCAGGTAAACTTCCATGACTTGACCTTCAGTCAAAAAAGAGTTCATTCGAACGCTGATCTCCTTCCTCAATTCCTTGATGTTGCCGGGGTCGGCCATTTCACTTGCTGTCTTGCTTCTCAGAACATTGAGCACAAGATCGCGGCTTTTCACCATGTAGAGTTTGGGATCCGCTTCATCTAGCAAGGCCTGTTGCAATTCCTGTGTGCTGACCTCGAGGACAATCTTCACTCGCATGTATCGCACGTCATCGGGATCTGCAAGATTGACGGTGAACTCTTTCAGATCGACCTTGAAACCCGTTGCGGGAGGTGTGGCGTTTTTTTCAGGTGCTGCCGCTTGAGCTGGAGTTTGTTCCGCCGGGTTGTCTCCTTCCTCGATGGCCTCCTCTAATGCCGCTTTTTCTTCCTGAAAGAACAATTTCCACGCAGCAAAACCGCCGCCTCCCAGTACCAACAAGGCGATCACTCCTATGACAATCATCTTTACAGGGCTCTTCTTGCCGCCTACTTCTTCAAATTCTGCGCCTTCAATGTTTTCTTCTTCCCAAGCCATAAGCTCCTCCTCTGTCGTGGTGAGTACTAATGAGCAAAAACCGAGCCAGGACTCCGGAAAGTGTTAAAGTGTTTGTTATGTGCAATTAGTTAGCGGCTCAATTGTCAGTTTACCGGGGTTGTCAAAATATTGACATCAAGGCGAACGGGGTTCTGGTACGGTGGTTTCGCGAAAAGGTGAAGCCAACTTATTGGAAACGAGTCTGACAGATGTCTCTTTTCACTGTCGATAAAAGAGATGGGTCGGGGAAGATAGACCGTTCATGAGAGTCAGGAACACAGGAGACCTGGTTTGGGATTGAGCCGTTCGTGAGGTTTCACAGATTGTAAATTGCCAGAAGCTCGGGAAGGTTGTGTTGATTGCACTTTGTTGGCTGTGGGGAAATAAAAAAGGCATCCTCGCGTTCGGGATGCCTTTTCCGGGTTCAATGTGATATGTGTCTGTTAATTGGTTGTTCTTACTCTTTTGAAGCAGCCGTTTTACGGGTGCGGGTCGTTCTGGTTTTCCTTGTTGTTTTGGCTTTTTCCTCTGTTTCTTCGGGTTTTGCCTGCTTTTCCATTGGTTTGAGACTGTCTACAGAATTCATCAATTCTTCAACACGCTTGGTCAGCAGCTCGATTTCTTCCTTAGAGGGAACACCCACTTTACTGAGACCTGCTGAGACGCCGTTGTTGATGATGCCTTCAAATTTTTGGATGAATTCGCCCAATTGACTTTTAATTTGGTCGAAGTTTCCGGCTACTTTTTGTTTGGTCCCTTCAGTCTTACCTTCAAACTTTTCGCCTTTTTCCACCAACTCTTTAAACAGCTTGCCGCCTTCTTCCTCAGCCAGAGAGAAAGCACCCAGGCCAGCCAGCCAGATTTTGTGGACCGAATCTTTGAGTTCCATCGGCAATTCTTTCACTTTGTCCTTAATCATTATCTGGCCTCACTTCTTCATTTTTTCTATTTTTTTAGTTAATTTTTCAACATGAGTGATAAGCTCCTGAACCTCGTCTTTTGTTGGAATACCGAGTTTGTGAAGGATACCCGAGAAGGCTTTTTGCATTCTCGTTTCCATAACCGCTTCTTTTTTGTTGAATTGGTTTTGGACATCTTTTTTCAGGATGCCGACTTTTTCTTTCAGACGGGTTAAATCATCGGTGTGGTACTCTTTTCCCTTACCTACCAGATCTTCAACAAGACCTTTTGACTTTTGTTCAACAAAAGACAGCACGCCTAAGCCCGCGTAAACAACGGTTTTGCCCATTTCTGCTGAATTTCTGCTAATTGTCTGACCCTGTTCCATTACACTATTTAAGATTTCCATTCCAAGCCTCCTGACTAGTCTTTTTTGTTTTCCATTTGCTCTAAGGAATCGCTTAGTTCCGCAAGCCTTTTTTTGAGGATACTCATTTCCTCTTTGATGTCTTTAACGGGATTGAGACGGCCGATGGAGCGCTCCATGAGCACGTCGACTCCCTTTTGAAACTGTTTTACGCTGTTGCTGACAGCATTTTCACCTTTCCGAATGAGGTCATGAAGTAAATCACTGGACAGAAACGCATTCTTCTTACGGCCAATCTCTGAAATAACCTGTGTCAATGTTTGTGCAGTGACATCTTCTGAAGAAGCGTTATCAATGACTGAAATCTCCTGACCATCTTTTATCCAGTCCGAGATCCGTTCCAATGATACATATCGACTCTCTTTCGTATCGTAAAGCTTTCTGCTGCCATATCGTTTGATGATTCGACTCATTTTTACCTCTCAATGATTGTGCCGCATAGCGGCATGACACTGTTTAATTTAACGCACTGCGGCATAGCTGTCAAGATTTTTTTGACGCAGTGCGTCAAAAAAATGCGTATTTGGGTTGAGGCCAGGGTGGAGTTCTGATTCTGTTCGTTGCCTGATAAGTTGTCAGGTACAGAAGAGGAACCCGTCATCCTCTTGCTATTATAACCGCAGGTAACACAAAATTCTGCTTCTATTGTCGGGGTCTCTGAACTTTTAAAAGACTTATTCAAAATACGCAGGAGTACCCAATCCAGCCGCGGTTGCAACGCCCGATAAAACGAGTTTGTTTGTAAAAAATGCAATTTAGTGATTGACGTATCCAACCACAGTTGATATATTTAGCAACCTTGACGCGGAGTGGAGCAGTTCGGTAGCTCGTCGGGCTCATAACCCGAAGGTCGTAGGTTCAAATCCTACCTCCGCAACCAATTGTTTTTAAAAAGTAAGTCCCGATTTTGATCGGGGCTCTTTTTTTTATGCGGTCTTTTTTTTTCCAAAAAAAACATTGGTTCAAGAGCAAACGGCAATTACCCCAACTTCCAGGTTCTCGGAATCCAAGACCTGATTCATAAAGCAAACAGGAGATGGGCAACGGCACTTTTCGAGTTCAAAGAGTATTTATTTTCTCTAATTCAAGTATAATAGCCAGCGGATTAAATGGTAAGGGGATTTGTTTTGGTTATTGTGTTCATCGTTATACTTGTTTTTTCTGTGTCAGTGCATGAGGCAGCTCACGGTTGGGCGGCCTATCAGTTTGGTGATCCCACTGCTAAGGAGCTGGGGCGTATTACCCTGAACCCCATTAAGCATATTGATCTGTTTTTCTCGATTATTCTCCCTGCTGTCTTGTATTTAACGGCTGGATTTGTATTTGGAGGTGCCAAGCCGGTGCCCTTTGATCCCATGCGATTTCGATATGGAACCAATGTGAAAAAGGCCATCATGTGGGTTGCGGCTGCGGGTCCCATTTCCAATTTCATTCTGGCAGTCATCGGTCTTGTATTTGCACAGATCGCTCTTACCTGGGAATTACACTCCCTTATATACGTCGCCTTTTTTGCACTCTATCAGGTTAACTTGCTGTTGGGACTGTTCAATCTCCTGCCCATACCGCCTTTGGACGGTGCCAAGGTGTTAGCGGGTATGCTGCCCAATCACCTGGCCGTTAAAATTTACCAGGCAGAGCGATACGCTATGTTATTCATCATGCTTCTCATTATGACGCCGTTGTCCAGGTTCCTGTTTGTGCCCTATACCTTTATAGACAACCACTTGCGAGCACTGGTCAGCGTCATTTTTGGCTCTTGAGGGAGAGAGACGCAAGCGTTTGTTTATAACCACGAATGAACACGAATAAACACGAATGATTTCACGGTGCAGTGTGTTATCCGTTCAGCATGGAATGTCAAAAAAGCAGCGGCCATCCCACTGGCAAATCATGTATTTCCAGTTACATGGTAAATTCAAAAAATAGAATTCGCGTTCATTTGTGTGCATTCGTGGTTTTTTTTAAAACAACGCAACGGCAAAGGCATTCACGCTTTTAAATCAATTAGTTTATAACCACGAATGAACACGAATAATCACGAATGATTTCACGGTGCAGTGTGTTATCCGTTCAGCATGGAATGTCAAAAAAACAGCGGCCATTCCACTGGCAGGTCATGTATTTTCAGTTACATGTTAAATTTAACATTAAAATTCGCGTTCATTCGTGGTTTCTTTTTCAAAACCAGTTGTTACTTGCCAGCTTTCTTTACGGCTTCAACTTCGGCTTCCGTTACAACACCGCCGGGATTACCCCATGAGTTGTAGACATAAGTTAAAACAGCCGCTGCATCAGCAGAGCTGTAGTTGGGGGGAAGAGGCGTCATCACACTGTTGTACTTTGCGCCGTTGACCACGATTTCACCCTGCAAACCCAAAACAACGCTTTTGATAACGGTCGCTTTGTCGTTTTTTGTCAAGTAGTCCGACTTGGCAAGCGGTGGAAAGGCTCCGGGAATGCCCAATCCTGTGGGCTGATGGCAAGTAAAGCAATACGCCATATAAATTTTCTTGCCTTTTTCCATGACGGCTTGATCGGGCGTACCGGCCTGAACCAGCGCGGTAGCTAATGCCAAAATGGATAATGGTAAAAACAACTTTTTCATTTTTGACCTCCTGGATGAAGAGTTGTTACGGGGATCTTAGCACAGTTCGTGAATCTAAGTCCTGGGAGAATTGTATTGTCCCTCTCTCTTGAAAGGCTGAAATGACGATAACTTGATGAACGCAAGCGATGGAAAAAAAGGTTTGTGTTATGATCACGCTGAAAAAACGCGGGCAGCACTTCAGAAGAGCGCATGCTGTTGATCGTCCAATATGAAGAACAGGTCAAGGGGCTTGAATGCATACAAAAAACAGGAAAGCAAAGTGTTTATCCATTCTTGGAACAGGCTCGGATGTGGGGAAGAGCATTGTTGTGACGGCCTTGTGCCGCATCTTCAGCAATATGGGCATACGAGTTGTCCCTTACAAGGCTCAGAATATGTCCAACAACTCCTGTGTGACTGGTGAGGGACGCGAAATTGGCCGAGCCCAGATTGTTCAAGCCCAAGCTGCCAGACTGGAATCGACTGTCGATATGAATCCCGTCCTGCTCAAGCCCTGCTCAGATACGGGCTCACAAATCGTGCTTCACGGCAAACCGGCAGGTAACTGCCTGGCCTCTAATTACCTGTCAAACAGGGAGTTTCTCTTCAATAAAGCACTTGAGAGCCTGGATCGGCTGCGCGATGCATACGAATTGGTGGTCATGGAAGGAGCGGGCTCCTGCGCGGAAGTCAATCTCCGGAAAGGCGATATTGTGAATTTCAGAATGGCGCATGCCTCCGACGCACCTGTCATCTTGGTGGCGGACATCGACCGCGGAGGCGTTTTCGCACAAATCATAGGAACGCTGCATGTCATTCCCGAAGAAGACTTGCAGCGCGTGAAAGGATTTATTATCAATCGCTTCAGAGGAGATGCCGGTCTTTTTAAAGAAGGAATTCGCTTTATAGAAGAAAAAACCAGGCTGCCCGTCTTGGGGCTGGTACCTTATTATCGCGATATTGAAATTGATTCAGAAGATGGTGTTACCCTCGAGGCTGTAACGGATCCACTGGATGGGCCGGTGAATGATCGCCTGAATATCGCCTGTCTTCGCCTGCCCCATATTTCCAATTTTACGGATTTCAACGCACTTGTTCGCGAAGACATCGTCAACTTCCAGTATCTTTCCAAACCGCGATCTCTAAACCAGTACGATTTACTGATTCTGCCGGGAACCAAGAACGTCAGAGGCGATATGAACTGGCTGAGGGAATCGGGCTGGCTGAAGGAGATTGTGAACTATAAACACACTCACAAGCCCATACTCGGCATTTGTGGTGGCTATCAAATACTGGGAAAGACCATTGATGATCCCTGTGGCGTTGAGGGCGATCCCGGTAGTACGGAAGGCCTGGGATTTCTTGAAGTAACAACCACCCTGACGGAAACCAAGGTCACCACGCGAACGACAGGCGAGTGGCTCGGAATGAAAGCGACTCAGGTAAGGGGTTACGAAATACACATGGGACTAACGCGTTCTGTCGGCAAAGGCAAACCCGTTATGCAGCTCAAGAGCCGCAATCGCGAAGCCATGGATCGGTTGGAGGGCTGGCAAACGGAGGACGAAAAAATTCAGGGTGTCTACCTGCACGGACTTTTTGATGAACCGGCGTTCCGAAAAGAATACCTGAAAAAAGTGAACCCCAGGTTTGGGCATGAGCTGAATCGCGCAGGAAAGAGCGAATCGGCTGAATATCTGCGCGACCTTCAATACGAAAAGCTGGCGCAGCACTTTTTGAACCATGTGGATATACAGAAAATTCGCGACATCGTGTGGAACGGGCAGCCCGACACTTATTAGAAATATCGACGGGCACGACCATGGACATCATAGCCTGAGGAGATGGCAGGTTTTTTTGTGTAATCAGCATACTCCCAATGCGGATAAAAAATGGCGTTATTCATCCTTAAATCGGCCAATTGTCTCGTCGTAGAGAAGCGCTAAATCGGTGATGGGTTCCTTGGTCTGAATAAAAGATGTGATGCGTTGACGCCAGATTCTGGAGCCCTTTTCGCCTTTGAAAAAACCAAGTAAGTGACGCAGAATCGAACTGGCCGGAGTGCCCCGTGAGAGTTCCCGGTTCATGTAATCCTGAAAGGCACACAGCAGTTCTCCCGTTGTAATCGCCTTGTTTGAGTGGTCATTGAAGAGCATTTCATCAACATGTTGACATAACAGCGGGTGGCGGTACGCTGCTCTTCCAATCATGACACCATCGACTTTTTCAAGATGCAGCCTGGCTTGGTCAAGAGAGTCAATGCCGCCGTTTAACACAATTTCCAGATCCGGGAAATCCGCTTTCAGCTGGTACACACGTTCGTAATCGAGGGGTGGGACGCTTCGGTTCTGTGCCGGGCTGAGGCCTTTTAACCATGCCTTTCGAGCGTGAATGGAAAAAGAGCGGCAGCCCGCTTTTGAAACGGTATCGACAAAGTTGCTTAGAAACTCATAGGAGTCCAGGTCATCGACTCCTATGCGGTGTTTAACCGTGACCGGAATTTGAACAACTCGCTGCATGCGGTGGTACAGGTCTGCCACCTTTTCAGGGGTCTTCATTAAAACCGCACCGAAGGAGCCCTTCTGAACGCGGTCAGAAGGGCAGCCTATATTGAGGTTTATTTCCTGATAACCGTAATCCTCACAAACTCTAGCAGCCGTTTCAAGCTCATCCGGGCAATCGCCCCCCAGCTGAACAGCCAGCGGCGGCTGATCGGTGTCGAATCCCAGAATTTTGTCCAGATATTCCGATGACAAGTTGTGGATGATCGTGCCGGAGACAACCATTTCGGTATAAAGCAGAGTGCGTTTGCTCATGAGCCTTACGAAGTGCCTGAAATGCCTGTCCGTGTAGGACATCATGGGTGCAATGGAGCACGTGCGGTTAGGGTTTTTTTGTAGCGGCATCCTGTGTTTCTGCTTTCTTGAGGGAAGCTGGTATTGTGAACACACTATCGTCAACAGGTACGTTGAACTTGTACGTTTCAATGTGCTGTTCAATGCGGTTGGAGAGTGCTTCCTGAATAATGTGGGTGGGCATCTTAAGTCCATCAAAGACCTGATAAGAATCGAAAAGCGTCTTACTGGATATTTTACCCATCACTTTATCCACCATGATCGCATCGGTCCGTCTTAGAAGGTAGGTTTCTTTATCGTAAAAGTTGACTAAGTCTACGCCGCCTGCGGTCACAAGTTTGACCTTGTAACACGGTCGTCCGTTGACTTCTTCTTCACCTTCGAAACTAAAGGAGGTATAGGCTTCTCTCCAGTTAAAATCGGACTTGAAATCTGCCTGAATGAGCATGGCTCCCAGTTCTTCTCCCTCGAGCAATCTGGGACCGAGCATGGGTTCGGACATATAACAATCCTTGCCATCGCAGCCCTGCTCGATGGTCATATTGAGGCTTGGTATGGTGATTTTCATCTGGCATTTTGCGCCTTCTTTGAACGTACTCACCATTTTGGCTTCTACGCCGCCGGGCATGGTTAACGTCATTTTATGTTGAAGGGAATACAGCTCATCGACAGCACTTCCATTGAGTTGCGCTTTGGCTGCCTGGTCCAGGATTTCTTCCGCTGTTTGCGAAAAGAGAAAGGGTGAAAGAGTCAAACAAAAGAATAGAATGATTGTTTTGTACATGGTTTTGTCTCCGTTTACTGATTTTTTATCCAATTTACAGCCGCTTCTATGGCGGCATCTTGACCCTGAATCAGGTCTGCGTAAGTGTGGGGTGTTGGGGTATCCGGCGTGACGCCGTTGCCTTCCAGGTATCTTCCCTTTACACTGAGGTAACTGGCAAAGGCATATTGAAACCGGTCGCCATTGGGCAGACGCTCGATGAAAGACGGCAGTGCTGCGCCGGCTGACTGGGTTCCGAAAACGCGGCCTCGTTTGTGATCCTGTATACCGGCGGCAAAGATCTCTGACGTGCTGGCTGAACCGCTATCGATAATAATCGCCAGGGGCTTGTTCCAGGGATTGGGTCTGGGAAGAATGGGGAAATTGATCTCAGAGTCTTTGGAATACATGGTTCCCAGCTTCCCGCGTTCAGCAAAAAGGTAGCCAGCCAGGTTGCTTGCCAGAAAGCCCACTCCGCCGCCATTGCCTCTGAGATCGATGATCAAGCCGTCGCAGTGTTCCAATTTCTTGAGTGCGGCGGGAAATGCCTGAGTTAGGGGAAACAGGAAGATGTTAAACGAAATAAGACCAATGTTCTGTTCGATAACGGCACTTTCAAATTGAAAAACCATGGGAGGTAAGTCGCCCATTTGTTGCGAGATACCCGTTGGCTGGAAAAGGGGAACGTCTTTAGCCGTTTCGGTTTTTTGGTTGGGCAGTTTAACCGTGAGAGGCAGGCTCTCGCCCGGTGTTCCGGAAAAATAGGACTGACACTCTCGAGTTGTGTAGAGTCCTTTTTGGCTGGATTGTTGAAATGTCTTCGATAAAGCTGTGACAATTTCCTTGACCGGGATGTTTCTAATGGACAGAATCTCTGTTCCAACGGGCAGGGAACCGGGCTTGTCGAGGTGAAGAGGCCGGGTAACCATCATGCGACCTTCTACGAGCTCTACGATGAAATCAACGGTTCCATTTGGGAAATAAAGCTTATCGCGCAGCTCTTCGAGCTCTTCAAAAGCCTCGTATTGAAGCAGGCCAAAGTGAGTTTGCCCCAGTTCAGAGATCATTTCATTGATAACCGTTCGCATTTCGGCCCGTGTTTGAGCCTTTTTAGCACGGGGATAGTATTGATCGTGAATGTCTTGCCAATTGACACCTGTGCTTTTTAAATCCCAGTGTTTATCGTTAATCATCTTCCACACCTTTTCAAAGGAGGCCAGGTCAATTTGGCTGTCTTTGGGAAAAACTGGCAGGCTGAATAGAGTGAGTAGTAAAAAAATCTTCAAGGCGGCTCCTTATCTAGATGGCGATTTGTGTTGTTGAGCGAGTTTTCAAGCAGTCATCCAGATGTGGTTTTTCGCTCAAAAGTACAGAGTCGTGTTCCCTTTTTCGGAATAGACCCGAGTGGCTGTGTGAGAATACCGCAATGCTGGATGCGGAACGCCCGGTCAGTCACCTGGTCTATTGTCAGGAAATCAACCGTACGTTCAAGTTGGATTTTAGCAAAATGTACACCAAAAACAGGAAAAAAACAGCTTTGTTGCTTCCATCACGGAAAAAGCAAGTTTCGCAGATGACGTTGTACAATGTCTGACGTATGGTTCGTTTTGAGAGTTGAGTTCTCTTTTTTGGCAGTTTTCACTTAATTATTCTGGTGAAAAATACGAAAGAGTAAATAGGAGTGTTTCAAAATTAAGGAGACAGCTTGCATTGCTTCAGCCTGGAATTAATTTAATAAGTAAACCATTAAAAGAGTTTCTCATGAAGTATGAACCAGAGGATTCCAAACTCTGGGAAAAATGGAACTTGTGTTTGAACTATGTCGAGTACTATTCCGATCGAAGTTCTTCTAAAGTGTTAATAAGCAGGCTTTTTGAGTTCTTTCAGGCCTGGGAAAAAAACGTTTCATCTGAAGTTGCCAGGGTGAAATCTGCTGAGCTACAAAAAGCACTTTACAAACATCAGTTGGGTGTTCATGAATTGCTGGATGCCGCCATGGCAGAGCTGGAAAGTCAGAAAACACAGTCAAATGACTTTTCAAAGGATCTTAAAGGTGTCATGGACAAGATCGAACGAGCAAAAGAAATTGTCGAAGTAAAGGTTTTGCAAAGTCACATGATTGACATGGGCAATGAATTGCTGTCCACTTTGGAAAAAAACAAGCAGTCTCTTGAAACGACCATGGTGACTTATAGAGAGACCATGGAATCCCTGGCTCTGGAACTGGACTCCTATGAACGAGAAGCGAGCAGGTGTTCCAATACAGGCGCTTTAAGTCAAAATGTGTTTCATAGAGATTTGAAAGCGCATGTGCGGTCAGCTCATCAACGCGGGCAGAAGTTGGGACTGATCCTTTACAGAATAAACGGTCTTGATCAATTTGTCGGTGATTCAAAAAAGGCGGTTGAGAAGCAGATTCAAAAGAGTTTTGTGGATTTATTGCGTGGAAAAGTTCGTCAGTCAGATATTATTTACAGAGTGGAGCAAAAATACTTCCTTGTTTTGCTACCACGATGTAGCGCGGCTTTTTGCAGAAAAGTGATCAATGATATAGCCATGTTTATCAAGACCCACACCTATCGTCTTGAAGGCAGGGCCGTGAGAATTCATGCTCAAGGGACCTTTCATCTGCTTCAGAAAGATGAGAAGGCAGACGCTTTTTTTGAGAGAGCGAACAGGGAAATGCTCTTTCAGCAAACACAGAATCATTCCATCAATTAGATTTGAGTCTGTCGATATACCGTCGATAAGCCTCAATCAGCTGGTTGAAGGGACACCATCTTGCGCGGCATAAACCGCGTTGCGTAGAGCAGACACCGTGCCGCCTTTTTATGACGAAAGGTGGTTAAGTGTGTTTTTATAACATGGTTGATTGTGTGTATGTCAGCAACATTTGCGGATCGAGTTTTTTCATGTAATTAAGGTGCAGGGAGACCGCGCCCAGTTGTTCTTCGACCTGACCGCGGAGTAAGTAGCTTTGATCGTATTCCATGATAGTTGCAAATTGTCGATAGACTGTTGGAAAAGCAACGCATTCAAAGAGCTCACTCTCATCTTCAAAGGTGAGAAACGACATGGCGTCTTTTGTCTTTGTGCGTACGGTTTTTGCCGAAAGCAAAGTGCCGAAGACCGTCACGGTTTGACCAATGTGATCTTTCAGACTTTCCGATAGAATGTGGGGAATGCGCCGGGTAATTGGCTTATATTGCTGGAGCGGTGTTCTGGAGACCGGGAAGGAGAGGAAGACCTGTTCGATGTCATCCCGCTGTTTTTCGGTAAAAGCGGGAAGTTCGGGGATGTTTTCGGCTGAAGGGGCAAAAGGCTTGAGTATCTGTTCTTTATCTTCCGGGTCGTGGCAGAGCGCGTGAAGCATAAGCGAAGATCGAGTGCGCCCGGGCTCGATCTCATCGAAACAACCAATTAAGATGAGTTTGCGGAGTTCTTTTCTGGGAAGGGGTACGCGAGCGAGAAAGCCGTTTAAGTCTTTGAAGAAACCCGAACTTCTCGCCTTCAGGATCATTTGAATGCTGCTCTCCTTTAAGCCCTTGATCTGATTGAATCCAATTAAAATACAGCGTTTGGAGGCTGAAAAACTCTTCTGACTCCAATTGATGTCCGGCAGTCTGACTGGAATGCCGAGTCTGCGGGCATAGCTGAGGTAAGTGTAGGTTGAGTAATAGCCGCCGTAATTGGCGAGAACCGCTGCCAGGAAGTGTTCGGGATAGTTGAGCTTCAAGTAAGCGGACTTGAAGCTGACCAAGGCGTAGGATGCCGAGTGGGGCTTACAGAAGGAATAGCCCGAAAAGGATTCGATCATGGACCAAACTGTGTCAATCTGATTTTGTGTGAGCCGGTTTTGCTTGCAGCCACGGATGAACTTTTCCCTGAGGGCAGTCAGTTTTTCGGGTGCTTTTTTGGACATAATCTTTCGAAGCAGGTTGCCCTCAAAGGCATCAAAACCCGCTAAGGCCATGGCCGTTCGGGTTACATCTTCCTGATAAACCATGAGACCATGCGTTTCACGGAGCACTTCTTCAAAAAGGGGATGAACGGGGTCCCAATCGGGTGGAAGCCCTTTTTTAAAGCGGCGGTGGCGTTTAACCCATTTTTCTGTCACCGCATTGGCTGCGGGACGAATAATGGATGAAATAGCGACAAGTGTTTCATAGTCGCCATGACCGACCTTTTGGAGGAGTTGGCGTGTGGCGGGTGATTCAATGTAAAAACACCCAACGGTTCGGCCTGCTGCAATCAGCCTTTGAGTGTTCGGGTCGTCAATCGGGTTGAGTTGATCGTAAGCCGGCAGTTCCTTTTGCTTTTTGTGCTTTGACCGCGATACGCTTTGAAGGGTGTCGCGGATAACTGCCAAACTTCTGTTGCCGAGGAAATCGAGTTTAATGAAGCCGTAAGCCTCCACGTCGTCTTTGTTCCAGGGAAGGGTTGGATAACCGATGGGCATATCCAGTAAAGGTGCATAAAAGGAGATGTCCTGCGGGGTAATGACAACACCGCCGCAGTGAACACCCAGGCAACGCGGACTGCCTTCCAGCATACGAGCCCACTTGACGACCTTTTGCCAGGTCGGCGTGAAGCGGGGCTGGTACAGACCGCGCTGGAGACGATGGCGTGTACGGGTGAAATGGGTGACTTCATGGGAGCCAAAGCCAAAAACCTTGGCCACTTCACGCAGGGCACCATCAAACTGGAGGTGATTGGTGTTGGCAACCATGGCCATGCGGTTGCGCCCGTATTTCTTCCACAGGTAGTCGCGCACCTGATTGCGTTGATCCCAGGGAAAATCAATATCGATATCGGGAGGATCCTTGCGGCCTTCGTTGAGGAATCGCTCGAAAAAGAGGTGATGAGTGAGCGGATTGACATGAGTAATGCCGAGGCAGTAGGCGACCAGGCTGGCAGCGGCACTGCCGCGGCCGCAGGTAATGGGAAAGTGGTGAACAACATCTTCCGCTATGAGGAAGGGCGATTCAAAATTCTTTTTGCGAATGAGTGTGAGTTCAAATTCAAGGCGCTCCCTGGTTTCTCCCTGAACGCTTCCCAGTCGACGCAGAGCACCATCATAGGCCTTTTTACGCAGGATCTGCGCGTTCTTGCCATGAGTGTTGCTGGGAAAAATGAGCTTACCGGTGGCAGGTACATACTCACAGGAATCGAGGATGCTGCCGGTTCTCCTGACTGCTTCGGGAAAGGCCGCGAAGCGCGCTTGAGCATGGGCTCTGGAACAGAGTACATCCTCTGCGGCGGCGTGCTGGAAGAGGTGTCTTTGGGAGAGCTTGCTGTTGGTATCAATAGCTCGGAGAATGAGGTGCCGCTGCATATCCTGAGTCTGAGGAAGAGCCGCGTGCACCGTTGCGACCATGGGTAGATTCCATTGCTCGTGAAGTTCAACGGCTCTGGCCATTCGCCCCAAGGCCAGGTCGATGTAAACTTCGGCTCCATCTCGATGGAAGGCGAGGATGCTTGGGGTTTGGGTAATCAAGATCAGGCCTTCCAGGCGATCGCGGAGCAGTTCCCAAAGCGCGCGACGGGGTTGAAAGCTGAGGTCGGTGAGCATACGGCAGAGATTCCGGTAACCGGGCCTTGATTTTACCAGGCAAAGTGTCTGATCGGGTGGGGGTGTCCCTTCAAGGGTGCGCTTGAAAGAGCGTTGAGAAGGGGGAAAAACGGTTTCCCTGAAGAGTTCACAGCCGATAATGGGGCGTAAACCACTGCTTTGGCATATTTGAATGTGTTGTACGAGACCGTATAGACCGTTGCGATCCGTCAACGGGAAAGCGGTCTGCTGGTCTTCCTTGAGGCGCCGGGCCAGTTGTTCAAGTGAGGCCGTGCCCCACATGAGAGAAAAATGACTTTGGATGTAGAGATGATGATAATGAGTCATGTTGGTTTCTACTGGAACAAGGAAACGTGCTAAGAGGGCATGGCGTAGCGGACGGACGAGAGCCCGAAGCGCGTTCGAATTTGATCCAGGCTGTGCTGAAGTTGATGGTGCCTGCTTTGAGGTGAGGGGAAAAGCTCCAGTTGAGGGTGAAAGGGAGCCAGCCCGCGAAGTGAGACGGCAATTTGGTCAATGGATTGACGTCGGTTATAAAGTGATTGGAAACAGGACTTTGCATGTTTGTAAAGATCCAGGTCGTTCTGGCAAAAAGCGATTTTTCTTTGCTTTCTGCGGCTGTAGCCATCCCTGAAGCGAATGAAGAGACGCAGTTCATCGGAACCCAAATTGCGCTGTCGGAGTTTAAAGCCCAAGTGTTCAACCAGGTGAAAGAGATCGGCCTTGAGCTGCTTGTCATCGTTGGTAGGCGGGTTAAAGACATGGGAGACGGTCAGGTCTTCAGATGCAACAGGGGGTGTGACAGGGTGAAGGTCGATCCCAAAGGCGTGTTCGTGGAGGGCGGCGGAGAAGGGACCGATAGCCAGGCAGAAAAGGGAGCGGGGAATTTGTTGAATGTGCGCAATAAGGGTTAAGTTGAGGTCGCGGAGATGCTCTTGAATGACTCGGTACCGCCACTCTGGAAGAGCGCGGCAGGGAAGCGGTGAAAGGAAACGGGCTTCGTCTCCTTCGCGCACCAGAGTGAGTGCTTCTCGCTGTAATTGACTCTCCTTGGCTGCGATCGCTCCAACCAGTTTGTTTTGCGCGATTCCGAAGTAGCTGTTTAAAGAAATGTGTTGGTGAATGTCACGCTGAATTTTCCGCACGGTGTCCGGGTAACTGGGGTAGAGTTTGTCCATGCCTCTCATGTCGAGCGCGAAACGGCCGAAGCCTCTGGGCTCCACACGAGGTGAATAGGAGCAGACGATGTTCATGATGGTGTTACTTGCCTGGGTGAAAAGAGTGAAATTCGGGGGAACGACTTGCAATTCCGGTAATTTCTTTTTTGACATGGAGAGAGACGTACCGCGATGAATGCCGGCCTCCTTGGCGGCAGTCGAGGCGGAGAGAACGCGTGCCGATGCGGCACGATGACTGACAACAAAGGGTCTGCCTGCCAGTTGCCTGTCTTTTTTTGCCACAAGGGCACAGAAAAAGGAGTCGATGTCCAGGTAGAAGATGGTCATAAGGCAGTCCTTTTTTGAACGACGAAGAATAAAAGCAGCTTTAAGGGCTAAAAAGAACGAAACAAACTGACGACAATACCGCGAATTTCAAAATCCTGATCGGGGAAAACGTAAAGGGGTTTCATGTTTTGATTGGCCGGCTGGAGACGGATGCGGTCTCCTTCGTGGTAGTAGCGTTTCAGTGTGGCTTCTCCATTGACCAGAGCGACTACGGTTTGCCCGTTAAACGCGGTTGTTTGACGCTTGACAAAGACGAGATCGCCGTGGTGGATGCCGTCTTCGATCATGGATTGACCCTCTACGCGCAGGGCGAAACCGTCCTGACCGTTAAAAACAGATTCGGGTATGTCAATTTCTTCGGGAACTTCGATGGCTTCAATGGGTGCCCCGGCTGCTATTTTACCGAGCAGCGGAACGCGAGTGGCGCGGGGCTCGGGTTTCACGATGGTAAAATTGCGATACCGGCCTTTTTGCCGCTTAATGAAACCCTCCCTTTCCAGGCGTTTGAGGTTCTTTGACATGGCTTGCTGTGACATATCAAAGAACTCTCCGAGTTCGGAAATGCTGGGAACCGCTTTTTTTTTGCTTTGAATTTCCCGTAAATAATTGAGAATAGCCAACTGCTTGTCACTGATACCCATGGTTTTCTCCCCCCTTGTGGGTAAAATATAGGGTGTCAGTGTTCTCCAGTCAATGAAAAAGTTGTCAATAAGTTGTAAAAATGCCCTGATTTCTTTTTTAGGTTGTTAAAATGCAGGGAGAGCGTTCAGTACTTGGTCAGGGCTGCTGTCACGCTTGTCATATATATTCAAGCAGTTATACTCTTTACATCAATGGTCCTCAACCGATGGAGCGGCATTTTTTGACTTGAAGCCAAAAAAGAAAAAGCTATGGTGACAAGTACTGTGTCCTGTGTTAGCATTTTGTATTCCTTTCCAGGTTTGGCGTTCCAGTAGCTTACATAATGCCAGACTATCTGGAATATCCTGGATATGGAATGTCCGGTTGGGGCATAATCAATTAAGTGGAGACGATCCTATGACCTATGTTCTGCAATATGTTGAACACGGTAGACCCGTTCAGAAGCGGGTTGTTGCAGAGACGACGTTGGTAGGGCGTTCGCCGGAATGCGATTTAATTTTTTCTCAACCGGGTATTTCCAGAAGGCATTGCAAGATTACCATGGACACGGCTGGTGCCATTATCGAGGATTTGAACTCGAAAAACGGGACTCTGGTCAATCACGTTTATATCCGCAAGGAGGAACTGTTACCGGAAAGTATCATTCAGATAGGTAATTTGCAGATTCGCTACCTTTGGGAAGAAGAACAACCTCCAATCCAGCAGCAGGTTGTGCTGTCAGAAGAGAAGCCCTTGCACAAGGAAGCGGGCACCATTATTCGCAAAGTGGATGACGTTCTGAACGCTCAGTACGATGATGTACCGGGCATGGATCTTTCGAGGAAGGAAGATGATCCTCAGAACAAGAAGATTATGCCCATTTTGGTGGAAGTAGCCAAAGCGCTGCTCAGTGTCAACTCGTCGCAAGCGATTATGGACCGCGTTATGGATCTCATATTTGAACATCTCCCCGCTGATCGGGGTTTTCTGATGTTGCGTGACAACTTGATGAGCTTAGAACCCAGAGTTGTTAAGCATCGGTATGCTTCCAAGAGCGATAGTATCGAGATTTCAAAAACCATTGCGGAAATGGCGGTTGATCAGCATTTATCCATTCTGACAACAAACGCCCAGGTAGACCCCCGGTTTTCAGCAGGGGAGTCCATTCGCTTTCTGGGTATTAAATCGGCCATGTGTGTTCCTCTCTACAACAAGGACAAAGCCATTGGCATTATTTATCTGGACTGTCCTACTTCATCGGCCCAGTTTTCCCAGACCGATTTAGACATGTTAACAGCCATGGCCAATTTTGCAGCTGTCGGGATTGAACAGGCTCAATTGAATGAAGCCATTGTTCGGGAGAGTCGTATCCGGCAGCGCCTGGAACGCTATCAATCGCCCTCTATTGTCAATCGAATTTTGAAAAATCCAACTGGAGGGATGACAGGTCAGTTTCAGCTAAGTGCTCATGAACGCGATGTGAGCGTTGTTTTCGCGGATATTGTCGGTTTTACAACCATGGTTGAAAAGATGGAACCAAGCCGAGTTGCTCTTTTCCTGAACGAGTATTTTTCTACCATGACGGATATCATATTCTCCTATGAAGGGACACTTGATAAGTACATTGGTGATGCCATTATGGCTGTTTTCGGAGCGCCTAATAAAATGGAAGACCATCCCGAACGGGCTGTTTCAGCTGCGTTGGATATGCTGAAAGCTCTGGAGGAAGTAAACAAAGGTCGTCCTGAGGAGTCCCGGTTTGCCATTAGAATTGGTATCAACACCGGAAAAACCATTGCGGGCGATATTGGTTCCATCAAGCGAATGGAATACACCGTTTTGGGCAATACGGTGAATATTGCCTCCCGATTGGAGTCCAGTGCCTGTTCTGCCAATCAGGTTGTCATTGGTCCGGAAACCTATAAGAGAGTGATACACAAGTTCAACTGTGAATGCCTGGGCTCTTTTAAACTGAAAGGTCTGACAGGGCAAACCCGAGTTTATCGAGTACTCAGTAAAAAGTAATTTCGGCAGGAGGCATTTTGAATAAAATTTTATTTCTGATGTCGTGGCCTTTTCGACAACTGCCTTTGCCTTTAAGTCTGTTCCTGGCTATTAACACCTTGACCGTTGCGGGTTTTTACTTTGCCTACAGGAACATGGAGCGCACTTACGACAGCTTTAAAATAAGAGAAGAGGAAAACCAACAGAGCCTTGTCAACCGTTTGGCCCATGAAGTGGATCTGGAAATGAACCACACCTTTCAGGTTTTCGAGAATTTTACTTCTTCCATATCCAATGCCCTTCAACTGCTGGGTTTTGAAAGTGCCTATCGCAATTTTACTCATCGGGGAACCATTACGCAATTTATGAAGAGAAACCCCAATGTCGTTTCACTGGTGATCAGAGACATTTTAGGAAGGCAGTACATTGAAAACGGGCAAAGCGATCTTCAAGCAGCTGATTTCGCGGACTACCTGGAGAAAGCTGCAGCAGAATCCCTGAACGGGCACTCATACCGTTCGCCCATTCTCAAGGCGCCTCAATCTGCCACGCCTGTGGTCATGTTTTCCGAGCCGGTTCGCGATTCTGGCGGAACGCTGGTGGCCAGTTTAACCGTTATTATTTCACTTAAACCCCTGGTTGTAGACCTGCTAGAGTTCACTCCTCCCAATTATCAGCTGTTCATTTGTGACGACACCGGAAGGCTCATCGCCCATTCCAGGACCGCGTTTCGAGAAAACGCGCCCAGTATTTTTTCTCCAGGCAGTGATTTCTCCAATCACCCTGTGGTTCAATTTCACATCGAGACGAAGGGGCGGTTGTCTCAAGTTCAATCGTATCATTCTCTTGACCAGCAGCCTTTTATCGGTTGTTCTGCGCAATCGTCTTTTTTACCCTGGATGCTGGGAATCGAGATCAACCGCGATATCGCTTTTGCCACGGTTACCACCATGAAAAAATCGCTTCACAAGTGGTTGATTGTGACGCTCATTGTCTCTTCTCTTGTGGCACTTTTCCTGGCCCACGCCATTCGAATGCCGCTGCAACAGCTCCTCGATGGCAGTATGCGTGTGGCCTCCCAGAGTTTCAGCGAACCCATTCAGCTGCAATCAGGCAATGAACTCGGTATCCTCGCCAGGCAGTTCAATAAAATGCAGCGATCCATTCAGCTGTATTTGGATCAGATTAAAGAGGCGGCATTAAGACAGAAGGAAACCCTTCTAAAGGCCATTTACGCCCTGGTCAACGCCATCGATGCCAAGGATCCCTATACCAAAGGTCATTCAAAAAGGGTGTCCCGTTTTGCGCGCTTCATTGCGTTGGAATTGGGTCAGACAGGAACGCTTCTGGAGCGAACTGAATTGAGCGCCCTCCTACACGATATCGGGAAAATAGGAATTGACGACAATATTTTGAAAAAACCCGCCCAACTTACCGCTGAAGAATACGAAGTCATGAAAACACATCCCGAAAAAGGGTTTAAGATTCTCGGAGCCATTGAAGATCTTCAGCCTATTACAGATGGCCTGAGATACCACCATGAGAATTGGGGTGGTGATGGTTATCCCAGAGGACTGAGAGGCGAAGCCATTCCTCTGCAGGCCCGCATTGTGGCGGTTGCGGATGCCTTTGATGCCATGACAACCAACCGGCCCTATCAAATGGCCATGAGTTGGGAAGACGCCATCAACCGCCTCAACGAGTTGTCGGGTATCCGCTTCGATCCCAAAGTCGTTGGAGCCATCACCCACGCCTTTTATTCCGGCAAACTCTGTGAAGAAGACTTTTAACCCGGGTTTGTTTTTAAAGGGTCAGGCGTTTTTTTCAAACTAAACTCAAAGCTCTCTGTGCAGCTCCTATGATGGCGAGATTTTCATTTTTAATGATATAAAGAGGCATGCGTTCCAGAATGGGTTTCATTCTTCCTTTTTCAAGGAATGCCTCGCGAATAATGGAAGTTCTTTTCGGGGTGAACATCTTGTTTGCTACGCCGCCACAGAAATAAACTCCGCCCGTGGCCATTTGAGTTAAAGCGATGCTGCCTGCCACCGAGCCTACATATTGCAGGAACTTCTCGAGCGTTTTTGCGCAAGCTTCGTTATTTTCCGATTGCTTTGCTATTTCAGCGGCAGTCAGTCGTGATTCTCCGTTGACGAGAAAGGCATGAATCCAGGGTAATCCAGAACCTGAAGCGACTCGTTCCCAACTGACATGGCCAAACTTCTTCTGGAGATGTTTCATTAAGGCCACATCAAAATCGTTTTGCGGTGCAAATGTTCCGTGACCCGATTCGGTGGCAGAAGCACGGCCGGAAGGGGAAAGGATCCCCACACCAAGGCCGGTACCTACAGAGATAACAGAACGGTTGCCGTCCGGGTCGGGTTTTCCATCGTGAATGCAGAACAGATCGTCCGCTGGAACACCCAAGACTCCCAGTGCCGAGGCTTCTACATCGTTTACCAAAACGAGCTTTCTGGTCTGTAGCGCCGGGTAAAGTCGTTCTGCCTCCACCAACCAGGGTAAATTGGTGAGGTTATAAACTCCCGGCTGGGATTGGGGACCCGGAAGGCCAAGGCATGCCGCGTCACATGTCAATTGGTGAGATTCCAGGAAGTGGGCGACAACCTGTTCCAGAGAAGTCATTTCAGAGCTGGGGTAACTCTTTTGGATAACCAGTTCCAGACCGTCCGGTTTCAATTGGTACACGGCCAGGCGGGCATTGGTTCCTCCAATATCCCCAGCCAGTACCTTGCTCCCCATTGGTTGAGTACTTGTATTGATTGGGTTCATGTGGCTGGTTCCTTTTTTCTTCATCTCAAGCTCCAAACAGGAGTTTGACGATGAACAGAGCACCTAAAATACCGGCTGTATCGGCCAGAAGACCAGCGGCCAGAGCGTGCCTCGTCTTTTGAATGTTAACGGATCCGAAGTAAACTGCCAGTACATAAAATGTGGTTTCCGTACTGCCAAAGAAAGTGGATGTGAGAATGCCGATAAAGGAATCAGGACCGTGGGTTGCCATGATTTCCGCCATAATTCCAAGCGATCCGGATCCCGAGAGCGGTCTCATGAGCGCCATGGGAAGCGCTTCGGCGGGCATTCCAATGAAATCGGTCAAGGGCTGCATGATCAGAATGAGAACTTCCATGGCACCGCCCGCTCTGAAAATACCGATTGCAACCAGCATGGCCACCAGGTAGGGAATAATGCGAACGGCAATATCAAAGCCCTCTTTGGCTCCTTCGACAAACTTTTCGTATACCTTGATTTTCTTGACCGCGCCGTAAATCAGGAACACAGAGATGAGACCGGGAATGGCTAAAATGGAAATAACAGTGATGACGCTTTTAAACGTTTCAGGTGTGAGGATATCGAAAATGAAACTAAAAACAGACATGACGCCGGTCATAAAGAGCAGAGCCATTACAAAGAAAATGGCGATCAAAATGACAAACTTGATGAAATTGGCTTTGAACCAGGCGATGACTTGAGTGAACGACATAGGGAATTTTTCCAATGTCTTGGCTGCGGTAATGCCCACAATTGAAGCGCACAATGCGCCGAAAATAGAGGTTCCGATGATAATGGCCGGATCGCTGCTGCCCGCAGCCGCCCGGATGGCAATGGCCGTGGCGGGAATCATCGTCAGTCCAGCGGTGTTGACGGCCAGGAAAGTGACCATGGCATTGGTGGCGGTTGTCTTGTCCGGGTTCAGGGTGTTCAGCTCCTCCATTGCCTTTAGGCCAAAAGGCGTGGCGGCGTTACCAAGCCCCAGCATGTTGGCCGAGATATTCATGATAATGGCACCCATGGCCGGATGGTCGTGAGGCACATCGGGAAACAGGAACCTGGTTACAGGTCGAACGGCTTTTGCAATGACTTTGATAAGACCCGCTTCTTCGGCCACTTTCATGACTCCCAGCCAGAGGGCCATAATGCCAATTAGCCCCAGGGCAATGTCCACGGCGATTCCAGCGTAGTCCAGTGCGGAATTGGTGACCTCTTTCATTCTGGCAAACTTGATGTCTTCAAGAATGAGGTCGCCCTTTAGTCGGGTAGGAGAGTCTACTGAAGTGATCGTGACCTGACCCATCAAATCGTCATCTTTTCCTGAGATCACAGCCATTTCACGCCAGAACTCAGGCGTTGCATCGTCAACTTTAAAGAACAGCGTCACTTTTTCCTTTTCGGGATGGACTGTCAGCTTGACACTCTCAGAGACATCGCCTTCAATATCTGTCTTGTAAAATTCATTAAAGGCATCATCTGAAACCGTCAATTCGGCCTGGTAACTGTGGACCTTTGCCGAGTCGTAGGGTTCTTTTAAATGAAACTCCACACTCAGTGGATCTCCATTGCGATATTTATTGGTTCCCTGATCAATAACATCCGTTGTAACGGCAATTCCAATACCCAGGGCAATCATTGCGAGCCAGACCCAATTCAGCATGTTCAACTCCAGAGATAGATACTGCAAATCGCGGCTTTAAGGGGCTTTCCCAGCGATGTTCGCTATGTTGTACCCAAACGGTGTTGTGTACAACCCAACTCCTTTATTTTCAGCTGATATTCAAACGGTTTACCAAAGTGAAAAATGGAGGAGTAAAAGCCATCTACAAAAGAGATACGATATAAGAAAAAGCCAGTAAAAACAACCGTATTTGTGAAAAAGAATGGGGGATCAGCGTCGTATGCTGCCGGGTATGATCAGTGACAGTTAAAACGACCGGTCGACGACAGTTATTTTTGCCGGTGTAAGCGATAATTCAAACACATTGTTAAGGCGAATGCCTTTTACCCAAAAAAGGGAATCAACCTCCTTGGATGGTCGACTCCCTTTCCTGGTAGTTGGAATTGGTTTGGGTATCAGTCAGCCGGACAGGCTCCGAAACTTTCCAATACACCGAGAAGCTGGAGAATATCGGTGTTGCAGAAGCCATTGATATCCACTTCTGGATCTTTCCAGGTTTGACAAATCGCTTCCAAATCACTCATGTCGACATTCCCGTCATCGTTGATATCGGCAGGACAGGGGTCGATTTCAATGGGTCTGAGACCCCAGATTTGAACATCGTCGATATTCCAGCCACAGTAAACCACAGAGCCGTCTGTGGGACCCATGGACCAGCGAATATAGAGTTGTGGAGCACCATCGGCGAACTCGCTGAGGTCGTATGATTTTTCAACCCAAACTTCATCCGCTATGGTACTGCTGTTCTCAAATACAGTTATCCATTCAGCTCCATCGATGCTGGCCTCTATATTGGCGTGATCATACTGATTATTTTCAACTCCCAGCCATCGCTGGAATGCCAAAGAAACTCTTGACAGCTCCGAGCAGTCTATGGCGGTAGTGGTGACATACTCTGCGTTTTGCATGTTACTGGAATAATCCCCATTGAGATTGTAGCCGATGACATAGTCGCCAGTTGCTCCAGAAGTCGGATCCGGCGGCTTATTGTAGCCACCGCCCTGACCGGTGGGAATTCCGTAAGCCCAACCTCCTTCCATTGTCCATTGGGGATCTTCGTCCATATTGAACTCGTAGATCATTTCGGGTATACCTACCATTAATGTCACTGTTCTGGAGGTGTCTCCGTCGTTACTGGTGATATTGGTGAATTCAATATCAGCTTCATAAGAGCCGTGGTTCAGAGTGTTAGCCGCACTGGTGAAGCTCGCCGTTATGGTAACTGTCGCACCTGGTGCCACACTTCCCGTCGCAGGGGAAACGCTTAGCCATGCTTCGGTTGTTTGGACGGAAAAGTCAAAGGCTGTTTCAGAGCGGTTCTCTATGACGAATTCCTGATTGTCAGGTGTAAAGGGACCGCCGTAAGGACCTTCAGCTGTATAGCCCTTAAAAGGTGAAACACCCATAGCTGAGCCGCCGCCTGGCTCGGGAATGAACAGGCTGGGGTCACCCATCAGGTTGTACATTTCATAATAGCGTCTTGTGGTTGAATCGGCCCCGAAATGAGCCAGGAACTTCACCATGGCTTCCTGCCAGGCGGGACTGACTTCGCGAATACCATCGGTGTAAATGGCCTCAAAGAGAACCTTCTCCAGAATATCATCTTCAGTCCAGTAACTGTTGACGGAGGAACCGTAAATAGCACAGGCACCTTTATCTTCGGCAAGAATCCAGGTCTCAGTAAAGCACTCATCGAGATGATAGCTTCCTGTGACACAGGCAAAACTGCAGACGAATGAGTACAAACCTGTATTGGTCAAAGCGTTGACATCGTCTTGAGAAAAGGCAGGTCCATCAGCCCAGCTGGTCGTACCGCCGTGACCGGAATAAATACCATAGATGCGGCCGGCATTAAAGGCATCACTGACTTGCTGGGTTGTAGCGTTGTATGTTACGGTGTAGAGTTTCTCGCTGTTCAAACCGGCAGGAGTCAGGTAATTGTCAATGACATAGTTGTGTGTGCCTTCGGTGATATTGTAGTTATCAGTGGAAGCCATGAAAACAGCCTCAGCGGTGTACTCGGGCAGGGGAAAGTTACCTTCTTCGAAGAAAATAGTTTTATCAATGACGTGTTCTAATTCGGTTGCATCGTCTACCGGAAACCTTCCAATAGCCATGTCGGGATACCAGTCACTTGCGCCATCCATGCAGCCGTACTGAATGTCGGTGTTGGGTGTACCTGCTCCCTGGCCTGTCCAGGCTGGAATGGTTTCTACATCGCCGATAATCAGAACATAATCAGGTGCCTGAGGTGTCCCCCAAAGTGCCGTAATGTTCGCCTTGATATCGGCAGCTGAAGTGCCGTTGGCGACGACCTGAGTTTGAACGGTAAAACCCTGGGCGGTTTTTGCGGTTACAAAGTCGGCAATGTCATTTTGGAAGATATCGGCAACCAGTATGAGATAGTTGCCAGTACCGCGGTTTGTTGGTTTGTCGGGCTTGTTGAGCAGTTCAGACCACTTTGAGAGGAAAAGATCGCTGTGTGCATTCATAAAAGAGTGATCAAACTGAATCTGCATTTCTGCTGACTCCAGTATGTCAATGGTTCCCGCAACGGGATCACTGAGAACGGGTGTCCATTCAATCATCATCAACTGATAGCCTCTGATCTTTCCAATGGATGAGACTGAAGCGTGGGTGTCCTTTCTGTTGGAACCATTTTCATAGAAGGAGCGGTCCCATTTAAAGGTGGCTCGTTCTTTAGCGCCCGGTAATTTGGGTACAGGATCCTGTTTCGGGTATATCCAGCCAGGGTAACCGAGGTCGGAAAGATGGATCGTTCTTGTTTGAACATTCTTGAGTTGGTAGTTCCATGTTGAGTCATTTTCCAAAGCGAGGAAAAACAGCCTCTGAACGGGTAATTTGGGCTGACCTATTGTGTCCGCAATACCTGATCCGGGGATTTGGATCTCAGTAAACTGGATTCCATCTCCCTTGGCATGGTCCAACAAAATACCTGATAATTTGAAATGAAGCTGAATACCATTTTCATTCATGGTCAGAGTTCTTATTTCAGCTTGCTGAGAAAAACGAGGGTCTTTTAGAGTTGAATTGGCATCCAGAGACAGCCATTTCTGCTGGGCAAACCCCGAATAGCCGATAAAAAATAAAGCGATTATGATACTGTGTTTCACGTTGTTACCTCCACAGTTGTTTGCAGAACAAACTTATTATAAACAGCGCTCAATGTCGATGTTTTTTTTGTGTCAACACAGAGAAAACTACAACATAAAAGTGCAAAAAAAATAAAGGGCTGTATACAGGCCAGAGAGGGGCTCAGTTGACAGGTTCAATGGTTGTCAATTCTGATTGAACAGGTTGCCCACATCCAGGTTTTGGCGTTCTGTTTCGGGTATGACGAACAGGGTTCTGGTTTTGTACTTCATCATGCTTGCGACAATACTGGAAGGGAACATTTCCACGCCGTTATTGAAATCGGTTACGGCGGCATTGTAGGCTCTGCGAGAGGCTGAAATTTGTGATTCCACCTCGTTCAATGAACGCATGAGTTGGTCAAACTGACTGTCTGCCTTGAGCTCCGGATAGTTTTCAACAGCCACCATCAAACCTCGCAATGCACCTGTCAAGTTGTTTTCGACGGCAACCTGATCATCGGGAGATCGTCCACCCCGCAGGGCCTGCTGTCTCAGGGATGTGACTTTTTCGAGAACTTCTCTTTCATGTTGCATGTACTTCTTGGCACTGTCCACCAGGTTGGGTATGAGGTCGTATCGTTTTTTCAGTTGAACATCCATACCGGCAAACGCATTTTCCACATCGTTCTTTTTGCCCACCAGGCTGTTGTAGATAGAGAAATAAATAATTATGAGAATGAGTGCAAAAACACCCAGAGTGATAAGGGGAATGAACATTTTAACTCCTGATAATTGAATTCAGCATGGTGGTAAATCAGGATGATTCTTCGTCTGATTCCATTTGAGCTGAAAGGGTGGCTTGTGCCATGAAATTGTAATTTTGAGCATCTTCCGCAAGGCCTGCTTCAACCTTTTTTACTTGCTTTAAATGCCATTTAAGTGATTTGTAGATGTAATCGTTGAGACTGGTCTCTCTTTTTTCGGCTCTCTTGGAGAGCTCGGCAACAAGCTGATCCGGAATGTTGAGTTTGATTTCTGCCATGGGTTACTCCTGATAAGATAAATGTCATAAGTTGAGCTTCATTTTGTTGCAATGAAGTGAATTTTTTAGTTGGGGGATAGGGTTTGTCCTTTCTTCAAGTTGTCGCTGCTGTTGAGATAGACAGGCAATCATCTGTCATAACCAATTGAAATATCCCACCTCATTGAATTGTCATCCTTTTCGGTTTGGTGAATTGGTTTTGTATGCATCGATTAAGTCTATGAAAAATGCCTTTATTATTCAAGGAAAAACCCTTGTTCCAAGAGCAAATTCAGGGCTTGGCGCAAAGTGAGCGGACATAAGTGACCAGTCAGACTGATAGTTGCAATCAGGCCCTGTCCTGGTTAGCAGGTGAATGGATTGTTCTAAATTAAAGTCAGTATCAATGGTTTGTCGTATTGACATCACTTGACTTTTTTATGAATTAACAAAAGGTAAGTGCATCGGAACTTCGACCGGTCTCCTTGACAGCTGAATTGTTCGCGCCACATTACCGCCATCCATCAGTGGTAAGTCGTTAAACAGCCACTGATAAGTCAAGTCATCTCCCGTGGCTTCAACCGCAAATTTCAAAGCTTGTTCCCAAAGAATCCATAACGCCATTGATCGTGGGAGTTGGAGGGCACTGGGTCGTCTTGCCAAAACAACCGGTAGTCATAATCATCCCGGAGCCAAATATTCGTGATTAAAAAAAAGAAACCACAGATGAACACAGATTTTTAAACAGGAAGCCTCCCACAAAATCATTGGTAAAGCATTTGACGTTCTGAATGTGATTCATTGATTAAGAAACCTCTATCTGGGTGCCACAGATTCATTTGTGGTAAAAAACATCCGTGGTGCATTTGAGGTTCAGTGCATTATTCATTCATTAAAAAAACTTGACAAAGTTAACCTGCATGTTATCATGTTTTCATGAGAAAAATTGTCTTCTACAAAACAATCGCAGAAAACTCACCTGTAGAAGACTTTCTTGATGCTCTTTCCGCAAAGGAAGCTCAAAAAGTTATATGGGTATTGCAACTTGCACAGGAACTTTCTGTAGTCCCTACAAGATATTTCAAAAAACTTAAAAATACGGATGATATTTGGGAAGTTAGGATTAATTCCAGCTCAAATAGTTATCGGATATTGGGCTTCTTTGATGGGAATAATTTGATTGTTTTAAATCATGCTTTCCAGAAAAAAACACAGAAAACGGCACAGAAAGATATAAAAATAGCCGAAAAACGAAAAAAAGAATATTTAACAAGAGGTGTAGACCAATGAAAAGTTTAGATACATATATCTCTGAACGTCAAGCTCGGGACAAAGAATTTGCTCATAATTTTGAATCAGGTTATCAGGATTTTAAAATTGGAGTCATTCTAAAGAAAGCAAGAGAAGAAGCCGGATTAACCCAAGAACAACTTGCCCAGAAACTAAATACAAAAAAAACAGCAATATCTCGTATTGAAAACCATGCTAACGACATAAAACTATCTACACTCAAAAAGTTTGCTCAGGCTCTAGGGAAAGACTTAACAGTCGAAATAGCATAAACCCTCAAGGCACAGATCAGCTGACGAATGGTTACATCAATTAAAAACCCTCTATTTGGGTACCACAGATTCATTCGTGGTTAAAAACATTCGTGTCCATCTGTGTCCATCAGTGGTTAAAAAAAAAGAACCACAGATGCACACAGATAAACACAGATTTTCAAATAGGAAGCCTCCCACAAAATCGTTGGTGGAGCATTTGAAGTTCTGAATGTGATTCATTGATTAAAAAACCATTATTTGGGTGCCACAGATTCATTTGTGGTTAAAAACATCCGTGTCCATCTGTGTCCATCAGTGGTTAAAAAAAAAAGGAACCACAGATGAACACAGATAAACACAGATTTTCAAATAGAAAGCCTCCCACAAAATTGTTAGCTGTCTATTTGAGGTTCTGAACATTATTTATTAATTAAAAAATCTTGATTTGGGTGTTTCATATTCAATTCATTCATTCGTGTGAATTCGTGTTCATTCGTGGTTAAAAATCATCAGTGGTTAAAAAAATATCTGTGGTCAAAAAACATCAGTGGTTACCAATACCCATCTGTGGTTACAAAACAGTTAAGCCATAAAACAGGTGTCTGTCCCATAAGAGATCCAACCGATATGACTAAAAACAATAGATATTCCAAAAAAAATGCAAGCTGTGTGAACCGAAAGCTGCTCCTGGCGTATGTACATGGTGTAAAATAGGACTCTAATTCGCATTCAGGGTGTATCGATGACATTTAGTAAGAAGTTTTTAATTGGTTCCTTTGTTCTCATTCTCATGGTGCTGGGCGGTTATGCCATCTATTCCCGCTCCAATCCCTCAACGTCGGTTGAGCAAGGCCAGGCCTCTGTTGCGGAGGAAACCCCAACTCAAGATGCTTCTGCCCGCAAAAATGGTCAGGCCTATCAAAGCCTGGATAAGAGTTTTGGAAGCAAGGAAACACCTATCCCTGTCTCGGCTGAGCCCGTTCAGTTTGGCACGCTGATACAGAAAGTGATTGCGCAGGGGCAGGTTTATTCCTATCAAAAAGCCGATCTGGTCAGTGAAGTTTCCGGGAAACTGGTTGCGCTTCATGTGCACGACGGTCAGAGGGTGGCGAAGGGCGATCTTCTGGCGGAAATCGATGATCGCGCTTTTCAATTGGCTTACGAGGAAGCTCAAGCCAGATACTTAAGCGCGGTTGCGGATTACCTCGTTTACGAGCAGAGCAGTGAAACGGTTGAAACGGCGGTTCAAACCCAGCAAGAGCGCAGAGAGGAGATTCAGAAGAAACTGAAAGCGGGCGATATATCAGAGGAAAACTACCGTCAAAAGAGTTTTCTGCTGGATTTAGAGAGCATCAAATCCGGTGGGAGGCGAAGTGAAGTCGTGGCTGCCCGCACACTGGATCAGGCCCGCATTCAGAAGGACAAAGCCAAGCTGGATTGGGATAAATGCCAAATCAAGGCGCCGTTCAATGGCGTTATTTTCAACGTTCAGGTGACAGAGGGACAGCTCATCTCATCCAACACCCAGCTCTTTCACTTAATGAACATGGAAGACCTGGTGGTGAAAGCCAGGGTTCTGGAATCCGAAATCGGACAAATTGAAGAGGGCAGGGAGGCCGCCATTGAATTTCCCGCCCTGGCGGATCTGGGCAGCGTAAAGGGAAAAATTAAAGCGGTCAGTCCCTATGTGGATCCCGGCGATAAAACCATTGAAACGGTGCTCTCCATCGATTCCACCAGCCCGAGGATTCTGCCCGGTATGTTTGCCGAAGTTCATTTGGATGCCACGGTTTACGAAAATCAGCTGATGGTTCCCAAGAATGCCATTCTGCCCAGAGACGATCGCAAGGTTATCTTTGTTGTCGGCGATGACAGCCGCGCGAAATGGCTCTATGTGAAGACGGGCCCTGAAAACGAGTCCATGGTTACCATTACAGACGGGAAGCTGAAAGAAGGCGATATGGTGCTGACGGACAATCACTTCACCATGGGCCACGGCACCCTGGTTTCGGTATCGAAAAAGAAGCAATAAGACATGATCAAACTATCGCTCAATCGACCGGTAACCATCTTCATGGTGGTTCTCCTCATCCTTGTTTTCGGGATCATCAGCTACACAAGGCTCGGCAGGGATCTTCTGCCCGACATTGCCTATCCATCGCTCACGGTTCTGACCGATTACGAAGGGGCAGCGCCGCAGGAAGTGGAGGAGTTCATCACCAAGCGGCTCGAGTCGGCTCTGGCCACGGTGCAGGGCAAGCGACGCCTGACCAGTGTTTCCAGAGAAGGCGTTTCACTCATCACCATCGAGTTTGACTGGGGTGAAGACATGCAGATCGCCACGCTGAATGTCCGGGAAAAGCTGGACGGTGCGCGCTATCAGCAGGGTTTCCCCGAAGATGCCGATCGACCCAATATCCTGCGTTGGGATCCCTCTTCCAAACCCATTGTAGGGCTGGCCATTCACGCCCCGGGAACGCTGGTGCAACTGAAGGACGGCGTCAAGGAGCTGATTAAACCCCGGCTGGAACAGATTGACGGCGTTGCGCTGGCTCAGTTGAGCGGTGAAGTTGAACGCGTCATTGAAGTGGAAGTCGATCGCGATAAACTGGTTCTCTTTAACTTGACCCTGGACGATATAGGTAACGCCATTCAGGCCGGCAATGCCACCATTGCCGGCGGCAGCATCAAAAAGGGGCGATACCGATACTCGCTGCGCACGCTGGGTGAGTTCAACTCCGAGAGTGACATCGGCGATGTGGTCGTCACCCGCAGAAACGGCACCTTAATTCGCGTCAAGGATGTTGCGGTTACTCAGGACACCATCAAGGACCGCGAGAGCATGGCCTTCGTCAACGGAAAGGAAGCGGTTGGTCTTTTAGTCTACAAGGAATCGGGCGCCAATACCATTGAAGTGACGCGAGAGATCAAACGCGTTATTGAAAGTCTGAACATCGAATTTCAAAATTACAACATCACCCTGGCCTTTGAAGATGCCAAGTTCATTGAACAAGCCTTGACCAATGTTTGGGTGTCCATTCTTTTTGGCGGTGTTTTTGCCTTTCTGGTGCTCGTTCTCTTCCTGGGCGACCTGAAATCGCCCTTCTTTATTTTCATCAGCATTCCCATCGCACTGATAACAACTCTGGTGCTCATGGACCGCTTCCACCTGACACTCAACTTGATGTCGCTGGGCGGTCTTGCCCTGGGCATCGGTATGCTGGTGGATAACAGCATTGTGGTGCTGGAAAATATCTACCGATACCTGGGCCTGGGTAAAACACCCATGAACGCGGCCTTTCTGGGTGCCCGCGAGGTGGCGGCACCTGTTTCGGCATCCACACTGACCACGATTGCGGTTTTCTTTCCCATCATCTACCTGCAGGGCATTGCCGGAGCACTCTTTGGAGAACAGGCCTTAACGGTCACCTTTTCACTGCTCTCGTCCCTGTTGGTATCGCTCACGGTTTTACCTGTTTTGACTGCCCTGGCGGAGATTATGAAAGGGCGTCACACGCCAGGCGTTCAAATAGAACCTCTGGTGGAACTGGAGCGCGTCGCCAATCCCCGTCATTTTTGGTACTGGAAATGGTGGGAATGGCTCATTCTCTTTATCGCCGCGGTGGGTGCGGCCTCCTACTTCAAAATGGAATGGATGGTTATTTTATACATAGGCCTGGGTTTACTGGTTCTTCCCTTCGCCCTGTTCTGCCTCAAATGGATTCTAACCCTCTTCCTCAGCTGGTTTTTCCAGTTGGTGTCCCTGCTCTTTGCCGCCACAATCGGCGGGATTCAATGGGTGATCGACGTGCTCATCCTGCCCGTGTTCAACAGCGGTTATCGTTTATTCTTTGCGGTTTACCACCGTGTCCTGATATGGAGTCTCGATCGAAAAGCGATTGTACTGGTCTTTGCCTTCATGCTGCTGGGGATCAGCTTTTTCGGTGCCAAACAGCTTAAGAAAGAGCTCATGCCGAGATCGGCAACGGGTCAGTTCTCCATTGAATTGAGGCTGCCTCCGGGAACCGCCATTGAAGTCACGTCCGAGGTTGCCGCGAAATGCGAGCGCAAGCTGCTTGAAGATCAAGCGGTGGAAGTCGTGTTCGTTCAGATCGGTGAGAACGAAGCCGATTTGGCCGATCTCCTCAAGGAATCGGGTACGCATCGCGCTGTTATGAATGTCAAACTGAAAGAACACGCCATTTCACTGGATGAGGTTCGCAGGTTATCGAATGAAATGAGATCGTTTGCGGCCAGGTTTGAGGGCTTGAAATTGAGTTTTACCGAATCCGAGTCCTCCTTTGAAGATCTCCTTGCCAGTGAAGGTGGCAGCGGTCTGGTGGTTCGCATTGAAGCCGAGCGATTTGAAGATCTGGAAACCACCAATAACATGGTGATGCAGGCGTTATCGGTAATACCGGAGTTGAGAGACTTGAAAACCAGCTACGCACGCGATTTCCCCCAAATGCAGATCACGCTCAATCGGGATGCCATTTTCAAGTACGGGTTCAGTATTCGTGAAGTGGGCAGTTTCCTGGCCGGAGGCATGCGCGGTGAAGTGGCCACCGAGTTCAAGGAATTCGACAAGAAAATCGATGTCCGCGTTCGCTTTTCAGAAGAAGACCGGGCGGCTTTTGACCGCATATTAAAGACATCGTTAACGTCCTCAGAGGGCACCATCGTTCCTCTGTCCCACCTTTTGAACATTGAAGTGGTGAAAGGGCTGAGAGAAATTCTGCGTTACAATCAGAAGAGAGTCGCGCTGATTTCGGCCAATCTCGCCGGGGTGAAAATATCCGAAATGGTTCCCCGCGTGGAGGCTGTTCTGGCTGATTTGTCTTATCCGGAAGGAGTCTCACGTCCGGTGATTTCCGGTGAACAGGAAGGTATTCAAAAATCATTTTCTCAATTGGCATTCGCTCTGCTGCTCTCCATTGTGCTGGTTTACATGATTATGGCGGGTCAGTTCGAGTCCTTGAAACACCCGTTTATCGTCATCCTGACCGTGCCCATGGGTATGATCGGCACCGTTTTCATGCTTTACACGTTTGATTTAACCTTAAACATTATGTCGATCATCGGTTTAATTGTTTTAAGCGGCATTGTGGTCAATGATGCCATTGTTAAAATTGATTTCATCAATCAGGCCATGAAAGAGGGGAAAGGGTTGCGTGAATCGATTCTGCAGGCTTCCGAAGTCAGGTTGCGCCCCATTCTGATGACAACAGCCACCACCGTGCTGGGTTTGGTGCCCATGGCGACCGGTCTCTTGAGCTGGATGGCCTCACTGAGTGTCTTGAAGGCTCCCATTGCCTGGGCGGATGCCAAGCTGCTGAAGATGGGCTTTATGACCTTGTCACAGCTCTTCAGCGGTCAGGGTGCCGAAATACAGCGACCCCTGGCGCTGGTGGTCATTGGCGGTCTGATCTGTGCCACCATGATGACCCTGATTCTCATTCCCGTTTTCTACGAACTGTTTACATTGGATCAACCTGCTTTGGAACCCGCAGCACCTTTGGATCACCAAACTGAGGGAAAAGAAGAAGGCGCGGTGGAAAAAAGGCAGATGGCCAGCAGTCAAAGCAGTGAGAAAAATGAAACAAAAGAGCATAGTCAGGATCAGGAGGGGGTTGAACGAGATGCTTAGTGTTGCTCTTCTCTTCTCCCGGCCCTGCTTGGCTGAATGGGTGTTTTTATCCCATGATGACATACCAACCTTCCTTTCGGGAGCGTCCCTATGATCGCTTTCCTGCTTAAGCGGCCCATTTCGGTGGTTATGTTTTACCTGGCGATTGTCATTCTGGGCGTGTTTTCCTATCTCAGTATTTCAATTGAAGGTCAACCCGATGTCGAGCTGCCCAAGTTGGTTGTTCGCACGGTTTGGGGCTCCACCTCTCCGGAAGTAGTTCAAATTTTCCTGACTTCACCCATCGAGGAAGAGGCCGCGCAAGTTAAAGGGCTGGAAGAGTTGACAAGCCGCTCCACCCGCGGCTATTCAGAGGTTATTCTGAAATTCGAGCGGGATACCAACATGGACTTTGCCCGCATGGACCTCAATGAACGGCTCTCTGTGCTGCGTCGTGAATTGCCGCCCGGCTCGTCACAGCCGCAAATTGTTCTGACAACTGCCAACCCTATTTCTACCGATAATTTTATGTCACTCAGTCTTTCAGGGCCTTATGACCTGAACGAGCTCTATAAAATAGTGGATGAAACCATCGGCAACAATATCAGAAGTGTTCAGGGTGTTGCGGAAGTCGTCATCTACGGTGAATCCGAGCGGGAAATTCGCGTTGAACTGGACCGAAAAGCCATGGACCTCTACGGTCTGGTTCCCGATCAGGTCATGAGAAAGGTCAATGAACTGAATGTCACCTACGAAAGCACCCGAGCTGATATGGATAATCGGGAGTACAGCTTTGTCATTCAGAGCGGTATTTGGGACATCCAGGAAGTTCGCGATCTGGTGATTCAAAAGGTCGGCAATCGTCTGATTCGCGTTCGCGATCTGGGCAAGGTGTTCCTGGCCTACTCGGATAAACTCAGCCTTTCCAGAATTAACGGGAATCCCACCATTCGCATGGACATTGAAAAAGAGATCGGTGTCAACCTGATAGAAACGGCTTCGGCGGTTAAAGAAGCTGTCGCGAATGCCAAATCTTCCTTTCCAGCGGGTTTGCGTTACGATTGGGTTCGCGATGAAGGCAAAATGATGCAGGATCAGCTGCTGAGTGTCTATTACCGCAGCCTCTTCTGTGTGGCCATTATTGCCATTTTGCTGCTTATTTTCCTGCGGAGTTTGTCCGCAACCATCGTGGTAACGCTGAACATCGCCTTTTCGGTTTTAATCACCATTAACTTCATGTATTACTTCGGCGTGACGGTCAATGTGATGACCCTTGCCGGGCTCGCCATCGGGTTTGGCATGCTGGTGGACAACGCCATTGTGGTACTCGAAAATATTTTCAGGCATCGTGAACAGGGTTCCGATCGAATGACATCCGCACTCAAAGGCGCGCAGGAAGTCGTTTGGCCCCTTTTCGCCGCTACGCTCACCACCGTGGCCGCCTTTCTCTGCATGTTGGGTCTCAAGGAACGTCTGGCTGAAACCTACTGGTCCCTGGCTATTCCCGTTATTTTCTCGCTGTCGGCCTCTCTGATTGTTTCTTTCACCTTTACACCGCTGTTGAGTCTGCTCATCAGGGGCGCCTCGCTTCATATTCAGGGTAAGACCGTGAGGGAACCGGCCTGTCAGCGCCTTTTGGGGTCTTTTCTCAAAACGATTTCAGAGGGTTATCGCCGACTGGTTCTCTTTTCTCTGACGCATAAAATTCTGATTACGGGCATCACTCTCATTCTCTTTACCCTGTTCTATTTCATTTATGACAGGGAAATCGATCAGGGTTCTTTCAGTTTCTTTGCCAGTAGAAATGATACCATTGGTGTTGTGGTCAGGTTGCCTCAGGGATCGGAGCTTGAAACGGCAGATGAGGTGATCAGGCAATTTGAAGTGCCATTAATGGACGTGGTCGGTTATAAGGATGTCAATATCGTTGTTCAGAGTAATTTCGCTCATTTAACCGTAAGCTTTGAAGACGATATGCTCAACTCATCGTATCCCACAGCCTTGAAATCAAAACTGGTGGGTGTGGCTCAGGGTTTTGCCGGAATTGGTCTCACGGTCTACGGTATCAATTCAGATGATAATTACTACTCCGGTTTTACCGGCTATGAAACCTACAATTCCTCTATCACGATCATGGGTTATAACTACAAGAAATTAATGGATTACGCCAATGCCATCCTGCGCAAGGTCAAGCGGAAAAAGCGGGTGAAGGATACCGATGTTCAAACCACTCAAAGCCGGTTCGGACGTTCGAAGAATGAAACAGAAACGGTACTGCTCATTGACCGCGAGAAGCTGAAGAACTATCCCTTGAGCATGCAGTACCTTTTGAGTTTTATTCAACGCAATTTGAAGCTGGAAAGCATGACGCGGGCAAAGTACCGCGGTGAAGAAGTCGCACTTGAAGTTAAATTCAAAGATGCCAGGGATTTTGATGTCAAGGATCTCGAAGCTCTGGTCATTAAAATTGAAGGGGGACAGGATATTCGGCTTGCCGACCTCATGACGCTGGAGACCCGCAAAGTCAGCAGCGGTATCGATCGCAAAGATCAACAATACGCCGTCCGGGTGAGATGGGATTACAAAGGTTCCAGTAAAAAGGCCAGGCGCTTTAACGAATCCGTGTTTAATTCACTGGTTTTGCCAGCGGGTTTTAAAGCCGAAATGGATTATGCCGAGAATCTTTCCGATGAGGAGACCGCCAACCTTGAATGGGTTATCTGGCTCTCTGTTTTTGTGGTTCTCATGATTCTGATTGCCCTTTACGAGAGTTTCATCGATCCCTTTGTCATCTTTTTAACCATTCCGCTCGCCGGTATTGGTGTGGCCTGGATTTACTGGTACACCGATGAACCACTGGATATCACAGCCCGCATTGGAGCCATTATTCTCGCGGGGATTGTGGTTAACAATTCCATTCTGATGGTTTCCCATATCAACAGTGAATTGAAGCGCATGCAAGAAACCGGAAAAACGTTTCACGAAGCGGTGGCCAAAGCCGCGCAGGATCGTTTCAGACCGGTTCTTCTGACCGCCATTACAACCATTTTCGGCTTGCTGCCCCTGCTGGATGATTTTGTGCAGTGGTTTTTAAATTTGCCCGGGATCCGTTTGGCGGCGCAGTGGCTGGGCTGGGAAGCACGAGGAGCTGAGGAATTGAACATGAGCCTGGAGACAACCCTGGATATGTTCGCCAGCCTTTCGAGAACCACCGTCGGCGGTATGCTGAGCGCCACCTTGTCCACCTTAATCGTTGTTCCGGTGGTTTATGTGATCTTTTTCCGCCTTAAACAATGGTGGTTCAAGCGCGTTCGCGAAATCTCGTCTCTCTCTTCAAGTTAAAAAAAAAGATCATACTTAGACGGGGGGCAGATGAATTTCATGTTGGGCAACCACGTCCTCTTAGTGGAGTCAGAGAAAAAGTGATACGCAAAAACCCACTCATCGGTCAATCATGAATCACGTTGTTCCCGCGATGTGAAAAAAGTGAAACCAATGAGGAGATTCAACCAATTATGGCATGTCATGTGGAGATGTAAAACCACAGGGATTTGAATACCGAAATACAGACACCGAACAGGATATGGACGAGCAGGAAGTGTTTCAAAAGATACAGGTTATCTGCCTGGCTATTCATTCTAACTGCGTTTTTCGGGTTTGAGATAAAAAAAGGCAGGCGACGTGGCCTGCCTTTTTTGTGTTTTGCTGTTGAGCTTAACTTAGAATTTCCATGACAGATTCAGCCAGAAAGTTTCTTCAGCTGCTTGAACAACACCCAGGTAAGGACCGCTGCTCAGACGGCCGTAGTCTTTGCGGACAGAGGCGTTGTTGTAGTGCTTGTGACCGGTCAGGTTGTCAACTCTGAAAACCAGACGCAGCGTGGAACCGCCATCCAGCTCGAAGTTGTACCCCAGACCTAAGCCCACTTCCGAGAAAGCGGGAAGTGTGCTGTCGTCGTTCAGGGTTTCCAGTGTTACACCTTCGTAGGTGACGTTGGTGTTGTCGTAAGTGGTGTAGTAGTCATCCCAGAAATTGTAGTTGAGGTATCCAAAGAAGTTGCCTTCTGTATAGGCCAGTTCGGTGAAGAACATGGTCTGAGGTGATCCGGGAACTTTCTTGCCAACGATTTCGTCGGCATCGATAAAGAAGATGACGTCGATGTTGCTGTTGGGAGCTGTCCACTCGTTGTCAGCGCCTGTGTAAGATGCTGACCAGGTGAAGTTATCGTTGACCATCCACTTGAAGCTGAGTTCAAGACCGTTCATGTCGGCGTTACCGGCGTTCAGTGTTTCCCTGTCGCCGTTGTTATCTGTAACGGATTGAATTTTGTTTTCAAATGTGAGCATGTAGTAGTTGAATGTGAAAGCGACATTGGCAGAGTGGTAACCGAAGCCCAGTTCAAGGTCGGTCAGGTCTTCTTCTTTCAGTTCGTCTTCAGACTTGGGAACACTGTGTCTGGGGAACCAGTCGCCTACTTTGGGTTCTTTTTTCGCTTCGGAGTAATTAGCGAACACGTTCCAGTTTTCGTTGATGTTGTAGTTTACACCAAATTTTGGCTGTAAGAAGTCGTAGTCTCTTTCGTAGCGATCCGCGGATGCTTCGGGGTTGGCGACTACATCGGCTTGTGTGGTGAGCAGGTTGCCGTCTTCATCGTGAGTCCAGTTGTTGATGATGTCTCTTGTGGTGCGGGCATAGATGTCGGTCCACTGTCTGTTGTAAAAGTCGTACTGACGAACCGCATTTTCCGTAACGCTCTGTTCAACCAGGTTGTACTGAACGTCAAACATGAAAGTGAGTTGTTCGGGGATAGGAGAGTACTGAAGTCTTGCGTAAACAGAGGCGTTGGTTGTTTCACCCGTGTAGTCGTAACGACGTTCAACTTCTTCAACTTGAATGGCTCCTTTACCCGGGCCTTCATCGCCAAATTCAAAATTCTTGCTTTGTGAATAGTGATCCGCTTCCCAGAAACGAACTTCACCACCGGTTACCAGAGTCAACGCAGGGCTGAAGACTTTCTTGAAGGAGGTGTTGGCACCCCACTGGAAGTGATCGTTCTGTGAATCGTTTTTCCAGGAGTTGCTGTACATTCCACTGCCTGGGTCGTAGTTGCGGTTGGGTTTGAATGTGTAACCGTTTCGAATGACAACTTCACCGATGTGTGCGCCATATTCGTTGGCTTGTTCCTGTGTTTCAATCAGACGGTCGTTTCTGAGGTATCTTCCGCCGCCTTCGCCGGCTGTGGCAAAGAATGTTGAACGCCAGAAAGAGTCGGTACTGACAATCCATTCGTGGTGAATTTCAAAAACAGGCTTGTGGTAGTAGTTTTCCTGGTAGGGATGATGTCTTCTGTTCCAGGTTCTGCCGTAAAGGGTGCCATCTTGTTCGATAAGAAACTCGGGATCCTGAACGTTGCCAGCCTGATTGTGCTTTTGAGGTGCACCGTGGAAGTTGAAGGTCAAGCTGTTGCGATCGTTAATTTGGTACAAGAAGCCGAAATAGTAGCTGTGACCATCGTAATCGGTTCCGTCGATGTAGGATTCACCATCTTTACGCTCATAGCGGAAGTAGAAATTCATTTTATCTTCATTGAAGAAACCCGTGGAGTAATCGAAAGACACGTTGAAGTTGCTGTTATCGCTCGCGCCGCCGTAAGAACCGTAAGCACCGCTGAAGCTGTAGCTTCTCTGTACGGAGAAGTTGTCTGTTTCGATGTTAACTGAACCACCGAAGGCACCAGAACCGTAGAGCGAGGAACCAACACCACGCTGAACCTGAATACTGTTGGCGTTACCGGAAAGACCCGTCCAGTTAGACCAGTAAACTTTCTGTGATTCGGGATCGTTGACGGGTACGTTGTTGATCATGATTTGTACGTGTTCTGCGTCAAAACCACGTACGAAAAGTTCGGTTTCACCCATACCGGCTGAACGGGAGAAAACACCAGGCACGGATTTCAGTAATTCAGGGGCGTCCTGGTTGGTGTATTTTCCTTTAATGTCATCGCCAGTGACGTTGCTGAAAGCAACAGGTGTTTCACGGACAACCGCGCGGTTGGCCGTTACTGTAATTTCTTCGTCAATGCTGGAAGGTGACAGTTTAAATTCTACATTTGTGTCGCCAGCAATGTTGACATCCATAACACCAGCAGCAAAGCCAGAAAAAGTAGCTCTTACTTTGTATGCGCCATCTGCCAGATTTTTAATTTCAAAAGAACCGTCTACATCGGCCAGGGCTCTGATTTCAGTGCCCATAACGTGAATGACGGCGTTAGGCAGGGTTGTGCCTGTGTCTTTGGATTTAACCACACCTTTGAGGTTCCCGGCCATCAGGCCAGCAGAAGCCGCAAAAAGTGCTACTAAGATTAACAATTTGTTCTTCATTGTTCTCCAACTCCTAAACTGATTGACTAAGTTCTCGTCCTATAACAGAACGGGGCTATTCTAACAGGTCTTTCCCCTTTTTTTCAAAAAAACCAATTTTTTTACGCTGATTTAGCAAAACTCTCACGGGAGAGTCCCTTGATTAGGTGTTAAAAAACTCGCTGAGTCTATATCTTGCGGTCGGATTAAGAGAGTACGCTAGATATAGTGGTTGTCATATAAAATAAAAACCTGCGGGGGTTCCGGTCTTCCTTTTAAATCCACACTGCTTCCATATCGAGCAAATACTTGCAATGTGAGGCATCGAGGTTTTTTCTCAGCAAACAGCGGGCAGTTCTGCCAGTGCCGGTGTTGGCGGGAAGGGCGGTGTATTTTTTTCCAATGTCACTTCCGTAGGTGAAGCGAGATTCGCCCATTGACTCTTTAAGATGTCGGCAGGTTCTTCGCCCTGAAAGGCAAGAGTATGTTCCGTAGTGTGTTAGTTTTCGTTGCATGCCGGGGAAAGCCATTTCCGGAGCGATACTTAAAAGGTATTCAACTTATTCTGGGACCAGAAAGGGTGTTCTGATCATAATAGCCTATGGATCATCGTGCGTGTATCCACGAATACAGTTAACACTGATATAGAGCAATCGAGTTGAATATTCAGCCTAAGGTGAAAGGCACACGATGTTTCAAGTTAATGTCATTTTTATTCATCTCGACTTTGTAAGCCAGTATTTCGACTCCGGCATCTTTGGCTTCTTTCAGTGTTGCTGCATACCTGGGATCGTCCTGCCAGGATGGAACCATTCTGACTGCGGATGTGCGCTGAATGCAGAAAAACATGACGGCTCTGTTTCCTGCCTTAACCAGTTCGATTAATTCCAGCAGGTGTTTACGTCCCCGAGTTGTGACGGCGTCTGGAAAGGAAACAAGGCCATCACCCAGCAAGAGCGTGGTGTTTTTAACTTCCACATAGACTTTCTTTTGACATTCATCCTCAAAAAAAAGATCCAGTCTGGTGCCTGGATTGATTTTCAGTTCGCTTTTCACTTCGCCCGCAGGTGTGAGTTCGGGAATGAGCCGGTTTTCTATGGCTTCCCGGACGAGTTTATTGGGGAGACCGGTGTGAACGCCAACCCAGCCGTCCTGCATTTGAATGGCATAGAGTGTGTATTTCAGCTTGCGTTTGGGATGGTTGTTATGGGTTAACCAAACGGGTGCTCCCGGCAAGAGACAGGTGCGCATGCTCCCGGTGTTGGCACAGTGCGCAGTAATCAGTGTGCCATCATCCAATTCACAATCGGCAAAAAAACGCTTGTAGCGCTTCACGAAACGAGCTTCGACAATAGCTCCCGGCCATTTCATGGGTTGAAACAATAAGGTGCTTCAAAGACACCTTCCTCCGTAATGATTGCTGTCACGAGTTCTGCCGGTGTGATGTCAAAGGCGGGGTTATAGACCTCGAGCCCTTCGGGTACGATGGCTTGATTTCGAATGTGGGTCACTTCCCTGGCCGGTCTCTGTTCGATGGGGATGTCTTTGCCTGAGCGGGTTTGTGGGTCAACGGTGGTTGAGGGAGCCGCGACAATAAAGGGAATGCGGTAGTACCGGGCCGCGATGGCCAGGAGAGAGGTCCCGATTTTATTGGCCACATCGCCGTTGGCTGCAATACGGTCGGAGCCGACGATGACGGCATCCACCTTGCCTTCCGCCATTAAATAAGAGCCCATGCCGTCGGTGGCCATCCTGACAGGCATGTTATCCTGCATGCACTCCCAGACCGTGAGGCGCGCGCCCTGCAGAAAGGGTCTGGTCTCGTTGGCAATGACTTCAATCAAGCGATCCTGCCGATGCAGTTCTCTTATGATCCCAAGCGCGGTACCCCAGCCGGAAGTCGCCAGTGAACCGGTGTTGCAATGCGTGAGGATCCTCCTCTGGCCGGGTAGAAAAGAGGCACCATTTTTGCCTGTTTGCCTGTTCATCGCCAGATCATCGCGATGGTATTGAACGGCAATCTGTTCGGCCCGGATGGGGTTCAGATCGTCTCCCAGAGCGGTTGTCATGGTGTGAACGGCGTCTTTTAAATTAATGGCTGTGGGGCGCGCGCTCAGCAGTTTTCGGCAGCTTGCGTTAAATGCTTCTTTTGTCGGATTGGTTTGCAGAGCGAGCACAAGCCCGTAGGCCGCTGTCACTCCAATGGCGGGAGCTCCGCGAACCACCATGTTTTTAATGGCGAAAAAGACATCCTGAATGTTTTTACAGGTGAATGTCTTTTCCTGAAAGGGGAGTACACGCTGGTCGATCAGATCCAGCTGATTTGTTTTCCATTGAATGGCTTGCATTGTTTCCTCACATCTTGCGGCATGTTGGCTTTTTCGTGAATGGGGTCTTTTTTCTGATTAGAAATGGATTGACCAAGTGAAACAGGTTTGTTCAGTTGTTTGTCTCCACCTGTTTGACATCTGCTACCAGAGAATCCACGTCATGGTAGCGGAGCTTGGGATCCACGGATAGCGCTTTCAGCAGGATCATGGCTGTTTTGGGGTGTATATCGAATTCTTCCAGTACGGTGCGATTCAATTCGACAGGTGTATTGAGATAAGCCTGACTGCGTTCCCTGATCGACTTGAAGGCATGCAGGGGACTTTTCTTCATGAAAATGGCCGAGAGAAACAGCGCGGCCAGATAAACGTGCGTTTGTTCTGTGGCCGCTGCACCCTGGATGAATTCAGGTGATGCCCACAGGAGGGTGTGAAGCAGTGCCTTTTCGTCACTGAGTTGCAGCATTTCCATGGATGGCGGTTCCTGAATATGACGTACCAAGGCCGGGTCAGGCCAATCTGCATCCAGGTGCAGAGCAGAAAGTTTCTTTTCGCGTTGGGAAAGGGAACGGGCAAATTCGTAAAATAACTGATATCTGCTGGTTTGATCCTTTTTAGGCACCAGGCTGTTGGTACTGTAGACGGAGTACAAAAGAGGATTGGGCTTAATGGCGTTGTCCTCTTTGACAAAAATGGTGGACTGAGTGAGATATTCTATTGTATCAGGTGTCGGCTCAAGCTGTTGGAAGAATTGCGCGGGATCGCTTTCCTGTAGACCCTCGCGAAGAGGTAAGGGAAGGCAATTGAAATTGGATTCAAAAAAGTACTTAAAAAACTTGCTGTTATGCAGCTCCTTGCAGGCATTTTCAAAACCCAGCTGTTGAGTCTTTTCACCGAGATTCTGGACCAGGTACGGGTTGCCATAGCACGTTTCATAAATGGCTGCACTGTCTTCCGGTGAAATCCCGTTTTGACCGAGAAACCCCACGGTCTCTTCTTCTGTAAAGGGAAACAGTCTCAGTGGAGGCAGGAACTCCTGAATAAACTGAGAGGTTCTGGAAGGCTCCTTGACTTCGTGAAGCACGTAGCTGGATGTCAGAAACACACCTATCTTTTCATGATCGTGAAAGAATTTACGCAAAAGTGAAAGCACCTGGGGATTGGAATGGGAAATATCGACCAGTTCTTCAGCTTCATCGATCAGAAAAAGAACGCTTATTTTCGAGCGTTTCAACTGGCGTTTAATGTGATAGAGAAAACTGGAGAGCGGTCGTGATTCCAGCTGATCGAGGTCGAGTTTGAGTTCATCGGCAAACTCCTCCTGTTCGTCAAAAGCCTCCAGGAAGGCCATCTTCAAGCCCTCATCGTCGCCTGCTCCCTGAAAATCCAGATAGAGCGGGGTAAAGCCCCAGTTTTCGGTTTTACACAGGAGTTCAATTTGCCTGAGGAGTGATGTTTTTCCGATCCGCCTGTTTCCGAGGATCCAGGTGAATTTGTTCAAACGCCCTTTCAGTTCCTGAATCAGTTTTTTGCGACCCCAGAAAGCTTCTCCACGGACCCATCTATGAGTAAAAAAAGTCATGAACTTTGAACTCCTTCTATGATTTTTCGCTCGTCACGCATGGTACTCAGCACATACTCGACATCTTTGAAACTGATTTTAAAGCGTTTGCGTTTGAGCGATTTTCTTTCCAGTTGTTGATTGATAAGTGAAACACAAATTTTCTGGATTAAAAAGGGTTGGCAGCCGCTTTCCTGAATGATGAGATCGATGGCCGGTTCTTCAAAGGTGAAGACGCCTTTCACCGGCACCGTAATGAGATCTCGTGCCGCTTTTTCCTGGATATAGGTCATGGGGATTTCTTCAAAAAAGTTGTACCAGGGCGAACCGCTGCTTTCCCAGTGTTTCTTCAAGTGAATTCCAGCCATGATGCTGGAGAGGTGATCTGAAAAGGTCTTCATGAAGATACCCCGCAACTTTTGATTTGTCTTTTCGCTGAAATCGTTGATGGCATCCACTTCATCCATGAGAAAGACAATGTGGATGTGTCTTGGGTTCCGGTCTTGCAGGTGTTCAATGATCATTTTAAGGTCTTTGGAAAATTGACGGCTTGTATAGGATTCTTGGGTATCCTCAAAGGAAAGGGCCAGTTCACTTTCGAGTTCCGGGTAAGAGGAAAGCGTTTCACCCATGATAATGTGAAAGAGATCCTGTTCCTTGACACCTTGAAGGTCAATGAAAACGGGAAAGAACGTGGCATTGGGGTTTTGAGATAATTTGAGACGGTCGTGAAGTTGATGGAGCAGACTGGTTTTGCCAATTCGCCTTTGTCCAAAAATCATGAGGCAATTGTTCTGAATGAGTTTCTCAATGCGGGCCATCAGTTTTTCGCGGCCAAAGAACATATCTTTTTCCAACACAGGGACCCCGGCAATGTAGGGATTGAAGTGATTGAGAATGGCGCGTTTCCTTTTCCTGCCGGCACGGATGAACAGAAACAGGACATACAGGACGATGAGAAGACTCCAAGAAATATAGAACAACGGGGAAAGATACCAGGGGCGCTGGATTTGAAAGGCGGATTCCTTCCGCACCAGATTGCCACGCTCATCTGTAATCTGGACTTCAGCTACACCGCTTCCATAGGGCAGTGATTCAAATGTTTTTTCAAATGATGCGGTTCTCATACCTGAAAAATGCTTGTGCTGCAGTTCAAACTTCTGGTTTCCCGCAGAGATAAAACCCTGCTGAAAGCCATTGGGCGTGAGGAATTGCCCTGCGCAAGAAAGGTTTCTGTTTTGAACCTGTACCGTCAGCGTAACCTCAGGATGCAGGTCCAGGCTGTTTCTGGTTTCGGATTGACTGCGAAGATTCCGAAGCTCAACACTGAGATTGGAAATCTCCAATTGATCGCGTTCAAGAAGTTTCTCCAGGTCAGTCCTTTCCTGCTGCATTTTGGCAATCAGTTTTTTAATTTCTTGATCTTTTGTCGATTCCTCAACGGATATTTCAGCAGGAACTTGAATTGCAGGTTCAGGCAGCAGTTCGATAGACTGCTGGCGGCTTTGAAATTCTTCGGTACTCAGGATGGGTTTCATGGCCTTGAGCAGGGCTTGAGCCTGGGTTTTATCTCCAGCTTGAATTAAATCTTCAAGTGTTTTGCGGTATTGATCCAGCCAGCCATCCATTTGGAGTTTCTTCTCATGAAGATTGCTGTGTCTCAAAAGAAGGTTCTCCATATCGGTTTTTTCCTGCCCGTTGAAGTGTTCCAGCAGGGAACTGGCCAACGTGAAATTTTGAACACCCAAGGCTTGTAGAAAACTGAGTTTTCTGTCGATAGCCAATTGAATGGACTCGTATTTTTCGTTCTTCTCTTTGACATAATCCAGGTAGGCTTCAATGATGGGTGACAGCCGGTCCATGTAAATGGCACTGCTGTTTACGACCTCGCCTTCCAGGGCTTTTTGAGCTTTTCGATAGGCCTCTTCCAGGTTCCCCAGCCTGTGGTGCGAGAGAGCCAGGTAGTAGTATGGTTTGTATTCAATGGTTTGCACAGCGCGCGTAAAGGCCTTTTTTCGGGGTGTTTCTTTTGCTTCCACAGCGTGTTGCAGGAGGGGGATAGCCTGTTCGTATCGACCTTCCTTAAATAATTTCTCTCCCTGTTCAAAGTTCTCATACCAGGTGAGATGCTGATCAATCAGTACAAAAAATAACAAGCTAAGGATCATTTTTTCCTCCAAAGCAGGGACGCAAGTACGGTGAGGTCGTCTCCCCAGAAATCCACCGCCAGATCCACTTCAATTTGGTTCTTTCGAGACCAGCCGATTCCAATGGTGATGTGGCTTTCCTCGTCACCTCTCTTTCGCGAAAAAAGGGACTGCTGGATGGAGTCGGCTCCTTCGTATTGGATAAAGTGATTGGGATTGCGGTAGTATCCCGTTCTAAAAGCGAGGACAGCGTGATTCAGGGGTTTCAGGTATTCGACTCCAAAGTGGAGTTCATCAACATCGTCAGTGGTGTAATAAGCTTTTTGATCGATACCAATATTTTCGACAATCGTGAAGCCATCTTCAATAATCTGGGTGTATTGTATGTGCTGCCAATCCAGGAGAAAGTGCAGGCCGGGACAGGGTTTGTAACTTATTCCGGCACCGTGGGTGTCGGGCACAACAAAGTTCACGTCTTCTGTACTTGAAGAAATCGGTTGCCCGGCTGTAACAGCGGCAATGGATTCATGGAGTGCAAAAGAGGGGTTTTCACGGTACACCATACCCATAGACCATTGATCCGAAGCGTGCCACAGCAGCCCGGCGCTCCATGTTAGAGCCTGCTTTCGTCCGTGAATTTCGGTGGTGAAAGTCTCTGAACTGAATTGAGGCAGAATAATGAGTTTCTGCTTTTGTGATCTTGAATCGATTGCGAGATTGGAAAGCCCGATCGTCATTCCCGCTTTCCATGAACCAATTCGTCTGGCCAGGCCGACACCATAAGTTTTTCCGTTCAATCCCAGAGCGACATTTAGCGTTGCTATTTCTTCAAGACCGTTGGATAAGGAGCGGGCGGTAAAGGAGCGAGCTTGTTTTTCTTCAAGAAAATTATGGCCAAAGAGAGCCAGGTACCATTCCTTGAACCGGTAGTTCAGTGAAAAAAAGGAAAGATCCCGATCGATAACCGGTTCCTGGGTGTAGCCGAAATTGATGTTACCGCTGACAACACCGGTTATTTCCTTTTTGGTGGTGTAGGAATACTCGATGGTGATTGCGGGGTCGCGCAGAAAAGCCAGCCCTGCTGGATTGGCGTAGGTTGCCGAGGCATCGTCAGCCAGCGCGATGAAAGTGGAGCCCATTCCTTTTGCTCGCGCTCCCGGCGGGGAAAAGTTGAATTGAAACTCCCGAAAGACTTCCTCGTTGGTTTGACTTAACAATGGAGCTGCAATCAGAAAAAAGCTGAGCAGGATGAGGGTTCTTCGGGGAGTGCCGTACATGGTCTTCACTGGAGTCAGTTTTGTGTAAATAATCGATAGGCTTCCAGGTGGCCGTTATCTGAATTGTATCGGAAGCAGACACCAATGGAATCGTTGGTTACTTCTATGGTGACCGTACTTATTTGAGCGATTTCGTAATCAGACAAATTGTTAAACAGTTCGGCGATTTGCAGTAATTTTGTTTCTTTAGGTGTAAATGAAAGTTCTTTTTGACCCAGGAAGACTCCTGTTTTTGAGTAAGCTTCTGCAACGCCGGTACCCGGAATGGAGGAGCGGTTGACCAGCAGGACATGGGTTTGAATGGAGCCGTGTTTAACACCCGGAAGAATGAGAGTGTTACCGTATTCGGGTTTTAGTGAAAAACTGGCTATCGCTTGTGAATTCTTCGTCCCAAATACAGAAATAGCGGTTGTTTTCCTTTCAGTTATGACACTAAGCCACTGGACCTCTTCATCTGCGTTTGGTGCCACGAGCAAATCATCGACACTCATGACAAGCTTTGAAAATTCATCAATATAGCCGGACTTATCCAGAACAATAACCCCATCCTGATCGTAGCCAAAAATGCGATAGTACATTAATTCGGGATCGGGATTAGAGATGGCTATTCCCTGCCAGTCCAGCAGCTCATTGTCGTTGATGACAGGAATAGGAAAGATATCGCTTGGATCATTTTCCAGCAGAATACCGGCGGTATTTTGATTTTGAGAGAAGACGTTAAAGCCTGTGAAACCGGCATTGAGCCCACTTGCCTCGATTGCCAGCCACGGAGGTGACACCGATTGATTCAACCCTTGGGGGATTTCATAAACGCCATAAGCTGAATCAGGGATAGGAAGGTCGATTATCTCTTGACCGCCCCAGTTGATGTGGAATTCTGATGATCCGCCAAATGGATGAAATTGAAGAAACAGATTGTTTTCCCAGCCTTTGTCTGAAGAGGCCACGTGGGGTAAAGATGCCTCTTGATACAACCGTCCCGGAAAGGGAATCGCGAAACGGTCTTGCCCCGTTAAGTTTCCGGAGAGAATGGGCAACAGGGGAAAACTGGCCTTCACCGTAACACGATGAAGTTCGCTTAAGTCATTGAAAGCAAGGGGCCAGTCTTTCAGTGGACGACCATTGAAACGATGGATGAGATTGGAGTCCAAAAAGTAACGACCAATCAGTTGATTTTCTGCATTCCAGAAATTCCAGCGTATGATTTCATTCTGGCCGGTATTTGTGTTGAGATCGATTTCTAAATTTTCAAAGCTCGGCCAAATATACTCATTTGGCAAACCGGGACATTCAAAATCGAATTCCTGAAGCGAATAGGGCGTGTGCATGAAGAGTTTCAGGTTTTTGATAACAAGGTGGGTAGGCGGTACTCCCGTTTTAAGGCGAACCGCAGGATAAAGGAATTTCTGTTCGTCCAGATCGAGAATTTCATATTGTCCGGGTTCGGGAATGTTCTTTGAACGCACCATGGTTACAGAGTTCTGGGTTACAGATAAATCGTACCAAAATGGATACTCACCCAGAGGTTTCGGTGAGTTCGGATCGATATGCGTCATTCCATCCTTTGTTTCAATTAAAACCGTTCCATCCACATGCCCTACCGCCAGTATGGGAGAAGGCGCGGTAAATACGGGCTTCTTGATTAAGTGCTCGTAATCAATGGAATAGAGCGTTTTGTTTTCATAGAACACCACAAAATCGTTAAAAGGAAGCATGCCGCTGAAAGACTCTCCTTCTGTATTTTTGAAGGATTCCATGTAAATTTTCTCTGCCCAGATGCCATTGTCGTATTTAAATAAATGGAGATTCAGGATGGTGCCTTCGTCTGTTTGTTCCGAATCATAAAAAGCAAGCAGGGATCCCGATGAAATGAGATTCTGAACACCCCTTTCATAGAAGAAGTTTTGAGTTTGCAGCGCTTCTCCGCCAAGAGCAGAGAAAAAAACGAGTTCGGTTCCCTGCAGTTCAAGATTGTTGGTGGACAGGACGAAACCCGAAGGTGTGGAGACCATGGAAAGAATGGAAGTGGGGAACTGTTTGACAATTTGAAGACTTTCAGGTTCAACAGCCGAGTCTTCGCTCCAGGGATAGCTGAACAGGGTGTTGTCCACTGCGAGAAAGAGTTGATTGTTTTCAAACAGAAACCCCTTGACCTGGTTGACGGAAGACTGAATTTGATACTGATTCAAAAGCTTGTTCTGAGACATATCAAAGCCCAGCAGACTCCAGCTTCCCGGCAGGTCGTTGGTGTTAATCAGAAAAAGGGTTTGTTTGTACATGTGGAGCGCTGGAATGCCATATTCCGAAACAGGTAAGTTCAGACCATCCTGGTAAGTCAATTGATTTTCACCAATTTCATACCATTCTATGGTGTCAGGGAAACGCAGGAAAAGCTGTCCTTCATCTGCACTCATGTTGAGTACGACTTTGGCTCCTTCATTTTTTAGCAGGAAGACGGTGTCGTAAATGTGTTCTTCTTCCGTTAAATTGACGAGGAGAATGCCTTCCTGCGAATCCAGCAGCAGTTTGTCACCCCTTGAGGAGACAGCGTGCGAAAAGTTATAAAAAACACTGAATTGATCTGTCTGAATGCGGTTAAACTGGAATGCCTGGTCGGTTGAGGAATCGATTCTCGAGGTAAAGAGTGAGCCGTTAAAGAGCAAAAGATTGATTCGGTTTCCAGCGACATGAAGCTGTTTGATGCGATCGTCAAACGGCCAGCTTGACAGGTGAGACCATTCAAGATCTTCTTCCAGGTAAAGCTCCAATGAGGAATTGGCTGCCACGGCCATGAACCCGCTGTCAACCGAGAACCGTGACAAGCCCTCGATGGGCAGAAAAGAGCTTTCTGCGATCCAGGGTTTTTCATCCAGAATGCGATACTCCATGACTCCTTCGCCTTTGAGTGCGGCCAGCAGGCTTTGATTGACAACAGCCAGTTGGACAATGGTGCCGGGAACTTTGACTGTGTTGAGTATCTGCAGGTTTTGTGTGTCGTTGAGATCTCTTACAATTAACAAGTCGCCGCGAGATAAAAAGAGAAGCGACTCCGAAACACTGACTGTTTCATAGCGATTGGAAATCATGTCCAGATTCTCATTGGACAGCGTGCATTCCCCGTGGAGAAGAGATCCCCAGCAAAGAGCTATAACTAGGATGAACCGCAAAAAATACTCCTGATCTGTTTAGTCGATGAAACCGCTTGTGTTTCAGGTTGTTTTGAATCGTTTTCGTAACTGCTTGTTTGCCGCTTTTACTAAAGGGTACCGCCTGCAGTGACATGTCGAATGTCATAGTATAGCACAAGTGAAAGCATCTTATAGCATTCGTAACGGTTTAGTAGCAAACATCAGGCCAGGGATTCTCAGAATCCACTTGCTATCTCATGTCAGTTGGCTTATTCTAAGACATATTGCCCGGATTCCTCTGCAGAAGCCGTAGATACCTTTGTGACAAGATTTTACGATTTTTTGCCGGTGTACTTGTTGTTTATTCATGTGAAATCACCGAATAGAGCATTGAAAACCAATCTGAATAAAGTGTCCTTCGCGAGAAAATGGGCGATTCACTGAAAGCTTGAAATTGTATGGAGAGGTGTAAAGAATGAGAAGCATTAAATATGGTGTAATGACAAGTGTGTTTTTGGCGTGCATGAGCCTGTTTGGCGGAGGGTTTGGTCTTTTTGAACACAGTACGAAAGCGCTGGGTATGGGCGGAGCCTTTGTTGCCAGGGCAGATAACGCCACAGCCATTTACTTCAATCCGGCAGGAATAACTCAGCTCGAGGGCTTGAGTTGGGCTCTTACCACCAGTCCCATTCAGCCTAATGTGTCCCTTACAGACACGGGCGGTAATCAATATAAGGTGGATAGTTCACTTACAGTAATCCCTTCTCTTTATTTGACTTATCAATTATCAGACCAATTCTGGCTGGGAGTGGGATCCTATGTTCCCTTTGGCTTGGCAACAAAGATGGAAGAGAACTGGGCTGGTCGATACAATTCGCACAACGCGGACGCTTCTTCGCTGAACCTCAATTTGAATTTGGCCTATAAGGTGAACGATCACCTGTCTCTGGCCTTTGGGCTCGATGCTCAAATGTTCGATGTGACGCTCGAACAGAAAATCCTTCCCTCAGCGATTGTTTATTCACAAAGGGAAGGTATCATGGCCGGCTTACTGGCTCAGGGCATGGATGCCGTCACTGCCGAATATGTTTTCAACACCCAGTTTCTGGCCCCTTCAGCTGAACTGAAGGATATCAATCAGGAAATCTCAGGTGATAAAACCTGTTTGGGCTACAATTTAGCTCTTCACTACAAACCAAACGATTTTGTTTCGATGGGTGTATCCTACCGGTCTTCCGTGGATTATGACATTGACGGTAAAGCCAAGTACAGAGATGTAACTCAAGGTTTTATTTTCCCCTTTGAATCCATTTTTTATGATGCTCCCGGTCTGGCCAAGATCGAATTGCCGTCTTTTCTGTATTTTGGATTCGCTTACTTTCCCAACGAGAAACTCTGTTTTGAAATCGATGCCTGGCAATCGGGCTGGTCCACTTACGATGTTTTGGATGTTTTTATAGAAAATGGTCTTCAGAGTGTTCAGACGATCAAAAACTGGGACGATGTGTGGATGTTTCGTGCGGGTTGTGAATATGTTATCAATGATTCATGGTATGCAACTTTAGGCTATCTGTACGACGAATCACCTATCCCTGATGAGCACATGGATTTCACGCTGCCTGCAAGTGACAGGGATGTCTATAGCTTTGGTATTGGTTTCACAAAAGGGAACTACTGCTTTGAGGCATCCTACGGCTACCTCAAGCTCCAGGATCGACATGTGGAAGCGCGACCCAGTGAGTTCATCCTGGAGATGGATATCGAGGGAGATGTCAATCTTTACAGCATTGGAGTAACCTATAAGAAATAAGAAGAACCGGGCTTGGTAAGTGTTGTGCCCTGAAAAACAGAGAGAACGGATGAAAGTTTGTCCCGGATCGTGTTATTCTTGTGGTTGACAGCACTTACCGGGCTCTGCCAAAAGTTTGAGAAGTAAATAGCACGAGCCCCAAAAAATCCCGTGGAACTGGTTGTTCATGAAGCAGACGAAGAACGCGGATGAGGATCAGACAAAACGCCATTCGCTTGAGAAACAATCTGGGAGTAACGACATCAGCCAAAATCGTCTGATGGCAAAGCGCTATGAAAGGCTCGCTTCATTGAAAGCGAACCTGCCTCTATACGAAGCGGATCTGAACTGTTCTCCAGAGAGTTTCAGGCATTTAATCAACTACGCCCTGGCTCTTGCAGACATAAGCCTTCATTCGGTTGGTGTAGATAAAAGTCTTGCAATCAATGGATTGGTTAACGAGGCTATTGAAAAGCAACTTGGGTCGAACTGGGAATTAGTAGAAATTACAGACAAGAAGCGATTGGACTATGAGGGTCGTTACAGAGTAGGTCAGGTGGATATTCTGGATAAAGCCTGTCTTTTGGGGTACTGGAGAATCAAGGAAATTGATGGAGAGGAACAGGAGAGACAGGTCTTTTTCCAGATAAGAGCTCAAGCCTCTGACGAGGTTGATGTGACACCTGTTTTATTTGAGAGCGAAGAGCGCAGGCAGCGGGAATTGAACAGGCGCCTTGCTTTGGGTTCCAGGAGCTGGAAACAGTCCGTCCCCAGGGATTCAAGTCTCGGAAAGTGGTTGATTCAGCTCAGTGGAACAGAGAGTATAGGCTGGATCGAGGGCTATAATAACCTGGGCTTTATAACCAAAACCATTGCCCAAGCCTGTGAAAAGCACGCTTTGACCCACCTGCTCCTGCCCATACAGCGAAGAGATTACGGCAACCCCGAAGCGCCCCTGCTCTTTGGCGATTTCGTGAACATATCGGGAGGCACTTTTCTATGGGAAGGACAGGGCATTTCGCGGGGTGAACTCGTGCAAATAAGAGTCCGCGGTCAATTGATCGTAGAAGTGAAAATCCTGCCACTTCGCGAGTAAAGTCTAAAAGAATAAGGAACCACAGATAAGCGCAGATTTATAAAAGAAAGCACAGATTAAAAAAAAGAACCACAGATAAACACAGATTTTCATATAGGAAGCCATTCGCAAAATGATTGGTGGTGCATTTGAAGTTCTGAACGCCATTCATGAATCAATAAACCCTTATTCGGTTGCTCCATTCAATCCGCACATTCGTGTGAATTCGTGTTCATTCGTGGTTAAAAACATCCGTGTCCATCTGTGTCCATCAGTGGTAAAAAAAAGAAACCACAGATGAACACAGATA